>Ga0208261_1000041_pt1 | contig 47874 bp, 47 predicted proteins | sample Knorr_S7_td_DCM__FD_185595 | JGI IMG/M metagenome (GOLD analysis project Ga0208261, IMG submission 185595) | Marine microbial communities from Southern Atlantic Ocean transect - Knorr_S7_td_DCM_ad_131m_LV_B (SPAdes) (version 3) | ecosystem: Environmental > Aquatic > Marine > Oceanic | place...
CATTAGGAAAACCAAGGAAAAGACCAATCATTTGGGCTGGAAGTGGGGCTGCCAACTCAGAAATAACTTCAGCTCTTCCTGCTGTAGCAACATTGTCTAATAATTCTTTAACTGTTTCTCGAATATGTTCTTCCCAAGTCAGTACTGCCTTAGGGGTGAAACGACGTGATACCAAATTGCGACGTATGACATGGTGCGGGTCGTCAAGTCCTATTATCGATGGATCTGCTGGAATGTTGGGCCGGTAGCCCCCCTTCTTCGTATCTGAAGAAATAAACCTTTTTTTATCCCGTTCTATAGAGACAATGTCGTCATAACGAGACACTCCCCATAGTTCATTTTTTGCATCCCAGAAAATGGGTTCATTATTACGCAACCAAGCAAAAGTATCGTATGGAGAGTTAACGTAAAATTCTCCATCTAGAAGATTTATTTCGGGCCTATCGCCAGAGGTCATATTCTGATCGTATTGCAAATAGCCGTATTTGTCTCATCACTTAATATTGCAAAGTAGTTCCGGAGTGTTAGAAATATGTAAAGGTTTAAAGGAGTATCACAATTGGTTGAGTACGAAGAATTTTCAATGTTGAAAGAAAATGCTGATGAGGCAGGAATTTCATGGAAAGGAACGCCGAAAGTTGAGCGAAAATTCTTTACGAGTTCTCAAGGCTTTTCAATAAGTGGGATTTTTTGGGGTGGAGAGCCCCCTCAATTAATACTTCTGCACGGGGGGGCACAAAATGCTCATACATGGGACACAGTCGCTTTGGCGCTTGATATCCCACTATTAGCATTGGACCTTCCTGGTCATGGCCATTCAGATTGGAGACCTGAGTGTGACTACACTCCTTTTGTTCTTGCAGATCAAGTATCTGAGGCAATAAAATATTGGGCTCCAGAAACTGAAGCACTTGTAGGAATGTCATTAGGTGGATTAACTGCTTTATGTATAGCGGCCGACCACCCGCAAATGGTGAAAAGGCTTGGAATTGTCGACGTCACACCAGGCACTGATCAGGCAAAAGCCGAACCGATAATAAATTTTGTTTCAGGACCTGAAGTTTTTGAAAGTTTTGAAGAAATTTTAAAAAGAACTATTGAACACAATCCAACTAGATCGGAAACTTCCTTGAGACGCGGGGTTCTTCACAACGCTCACGAAGTGGAAGATGGAAAATGGTCGTGGAGGTATGACGTAGGCAGAGCATGGAAGGATAAAAACAATGAAAACGCTTCAGAACCAATTGATTTTTCAGAATTGTGGAACAAGGTTGCTGAGATTAAATCTCCATTCCATTTATGGTTAGGTGGCGCCTGGAGCGTTGTAGGAGACGAAGACGTTGAGAAGATGAAAAACTTGCAGCAAGAAATAGTTGTAAAAAAAGTAGAAGGAGCGGGGCATAGCATCCAAGGTGACAAGCCACTGGAACTCAAAGAACTGATAGAGGATTTACTTGATTCAAAAATAGTTTAATTAGTTTTAAAGAATTTTAAATCTTCTGGTTCGTCTACATCAAAGCTAAGTTTAGGATCGAATAATTGACGATAGGGAAGCCCAAGACGTTGTGCTTCCAACGTATGAGCAGCAAATGAATCTGGACCGTACGAAAAACGAAAACCTTCACCAGTAGGTATTACTAAAACGGGCGTTCCATCGCCTTTATGATCTTGAACAATAGTGACCCCTTCGAATTCTGCACATTTTTGAAGATTGTCTGCATTCGGAAGATCAGCATGCGCAATTATTACTTTAGAGAAACCGGCTTTTTCAAGAGTGCTGACACCTTCTTCTATGGCAGTATTCAAACCCGGTTTCCTAACTTTTATCACTGAAACATTTTTTGATTTAGCCCATGCAGCAACCTCATCATCGTCACAAACCACCCAGATAGACAAAGAGCCTGATGAATCGATTACGGTTTCTGCCATCTTTTGCATAAGAACAGAGCGTTCAGATTTACTGAGACTTTCTGAGAGTCTTCCCTTGGCATCATGGAAAGATTTAATAGGAATCAAGACAGCGGTTGTTTTATTCATCCGTTGGAGTCTATGAAAGTTATACACCTATTAATCTCGTAAGGTGTTTAACAGTTTCGGAATCATTTAAATTATGGAAAAATATGCGAAAAGCTCTTATCGGTAAATCACCTAATTTAAGTATGGAACGTTCTTGCTGGGACGCTGGTTATGAAATAGTTGCAGGGTTAGATGAAGTTGGCAAGGGGGCATGGGCGGGGCCTTTGACAATTGTTGCATTAGTGCCAAACCGCAATTGTCGGATAAATGGAGTTAGGGATTCCAAAATGCTCAAAGAAGCAGAACGCGAGAAATTATTTGATCGCATAGATAAATGGTCGGAAGATTGGTCGTTAGGTCATGCTAGTAATGAAGAATGTGACGAACTTGGAATGTCCATGGCTCAAAGAATAGCTGCGAGAAGAGCTATCGATGGATTGATAAAAAGACCGGATCGGCTTTTATTAGATGGCACATGGGATTTTGTTAGTGATGGTAGATCCGAGACTATTGTTCGGGGTGATCAAATTAGTCTTTCCATCGCTGCAGCTTCGATAATGGCGAAAGTTAGTCGCGATCGAATAATGAAAGAAGCAGACAAGCTCTACCCGGATTATGACTTCCCCCAAAATAAGGGATACCCAAGCCCAAAACACCGGTTGGCTCTTGAAAGTAAGGGGGCAACTTTTTTTCACCGAAGGACTTGGGGGTTCATGAAAAATATTCCCCCAATAGGTGCCCCATACATCAAAAAAATTGAAGCTCAAACGAATATTTTTGAACTCAAGTAGTTGATCATTAAGACATTGGTTACCTTTTTGCTATGAATCGCTTGATCTCTTCTCTATGGATTTTTGCTGGTTCAACTCTTTTGGTATGGATAATTAGGGTCTACAACCTTTTTGAAGACAATGAAATTTCAAATGGTGAAAGAGTTTGGAGCCTTTTGGTATCGACTGTTTTTCTTTTAGGAGCTATAGCAGTCATAAAAATTCTGGTAGGGAGTTGGAGGGATAGAAACATAAAAAAATCCCGCTTAATTACAGCATTTTGTATTTGGACCGTAACCTTCTGGATTGTTCGATCTGTCGGGATACTAATTGCTGACCATGGAGCGGGTTTTAAAATAGTGCATGCCTGCTTAGCGATAGTTTTCATTTTGCTTGCTTTGATAGTTAATAGACTTAAAACGATAGTGACTAATATTTAGCATTTTTGGTCGAAAAAAATGTACTCTACGTTCAACCTAGGTAACCTTCGTGATTATGGGCCAGCCAATAAATGTAGTGTTTACACGTTCTTCCAAACCAGGGATTTACCGTTTCGAAGTTAATAGATGTTTGACTGGAATGGATCATGAAAGATTTCGAGTTGATGATGACATAATCGGTGATACACCGTCAGATGAGTTAGCAAGAAGATTGTTTTCCTTGGATGGCATTGTTGGGATTCATCTAAATTCCAACATGATTACCGTGAAGTCAGATGGATCAGAGCTTTCTGTAGAAGGGTTAATTGAAACAATCTCAGATTTGCATCTTTTTTATAATGACGAATTAGAAGTAGTAAATGACGATGAGAAAGTCGAATCAGATATCTAGATCTTCGTGCTTTAGTGAATCAAGCGATTGAGGAATAGCAAATAGAAGTGAAAGAAAAAGAACCATTAGATAAGGAAGTGCAAGGTTTTTCCATAGGGGTTGGGCCACATCCGGAGCCTTGGCCTGAAGATGATCGTTTAGATCCTGAACTCTTAGCGCAAGGAGACAAACGAAATGTGATTGACAGTTATCGTTATTGGAGTGTTGAGGCGATAAGCAGAGATTTAGATACTCGACGACATTCTTTTCATGTTGCTGTTGAGAATTGGGATCATGATTTAAACATCGGGACTGTAGTAAGAAATGCCAATGCATTTCTAGCTGCGGGAGTGCACATTATCGGACGACGACGTTGGAATAGGCGTGGAGCAATGGTGACCGACCGGTATCAGCATGTCACCTATCATCCGAAAATTGAAGACTTGCTTACTTGGGCTGACTCGCAATCGATTCCACTAATAGGGGTAGATAACCTTCCCGGATCGGTTCCTCTGGAAACTGTTGCTTTGCCGAAAGAATGTGTTTTGGTATTTGGTCAAGAAGGCCCAGGTCTTTCATCAATAACACAAAATGCATGTTCTATGGTTTGTTCGATTTCTCAATATGGTTCAACTAGATCTATTAATGCAGGCGTTGCATCAGGCATTGCCATGCACGCATGGATACGTCAGCACGCAGAAATAAACTAAAAGTAGAACGATGAAGCATTTACTTGCATTATGAACTCCACAGATATTAGTCAAGAGACGGAAAGTGAAATTCTCTTAGATGAAGGTGATCATGACCGCTTCTCACATTATGCGAGAAAGTCTGACATAGTTGAATCAGCTGTTACCGGAAAGCCAATAGTTGCTTTATGCGGAAAAGTTTGGGTGCCAGACAGAAATCCGGATCGCTTTCCTCTTTGTCCTAGATGCAAAGAGCTATATGAACAAAAAAAAGCGAAGGAGAACCTTTGATTTTTTAATCAAGTTTCCTAAAAAGAACCGATTCATATTCGACAGATTGTTCTAGAGTCAGTGCATGAGTGTTTTAATTACAGGAAGCAATACGGGATTTGGGAAACTGGCTGCTCTTTCGCTGGCTAGAAAAGGTGAAAAAGTTATAGCCACAATGCGGGATCTTAGTAAGGGAGATGATATTCGCAGGGCTGCGAACGAAGAAGAACTTCCAATAGAAATTCGTCAACTGGATGTGTGTGACCAAGAAATGGTAAAAGATTGTTTGGCAGATGCGCAAGAAATAGAAGCGATCGTAAATAACGCTGGATTCGAAATCCAAGCAGCTGTTGAGCAACTCGAAGATGAGTTGATGTGGAAGCAACTTGACACAAATCTATTGGGCCCATTGAGACTGATAAGAACGGTATTACCAGTTTGGACCCAGCGAGGCAGTGGAGTAATAGTGAACGTCAGTAGCATCGCAGGTCGTTCTGCACCTCCTTATAGTGGTTCGTACGCAGCTTCAAAGCATGCTCTCGAAGCTTTAAGCGAGTCTTTGCACTTTGAAGTTTCACACTTGGGTATTCGAGTATGTGTTATAGAACCTGGTCGGTTTTCGACGGGCTTTTTTGAAAATATTGTTAGGCCAGATACATGGGAGGGTTCTCAACATCAAGAGCGCGCCATGGCCTTTCGTGAAGCTTTATTAAGACTTGACAACATCAGCGATAGTGAATCCGATGCAAGTAATGGACCGCCTGACCCTCAAGAAGTAGCTGACGCAATTGTAAGAGCGGTAACTGACCCAAAAATGCCGTTTAGGACACTTGTAGGTCAAGATGCTGAATTGATTGATGCCACTAAAACTTCGATGAGTTTTGAAGATTTTGAAACAACCATGAGGACTGCACTCGATTGGCATGATTGATGTGAAAAACAGAATTATTAAGTTTCCTCGACGAGTCATTTCACTATTCTTCATTTCATCTGTTTTATTGATCCCGTCTTGTGGAAGTGAAAATAAGAGTTCAAACATTTCTTTGTTAGAAGAGGAGAATGAGAAGACCAGCCACGATCACGCCGGACACAATCATGGTGGACATGATCATCACGGTCTTGAAGATGCAATTGATTTGGATCCTATTACTGACCCTCCAAATGTTTCATTCGAAGTAGAGGTGTTGGAAGGAAAGGTCAAAGATGGCTTTTCGCGCTTCAAAGTTTCAAAAGGTGATGTAGTTGAGATAACTGTTTTCAGCGACAAAAATGATGAAGTTCATCTGCATGTGTATGACAACATGGTAGATGTCGGGCCTGGTGCTCCAGCAGTAATAAATGTGAAAGCTACGATTCCTGGAATTTTTGAAGCTGAATTGCATTCAGCTGGGTTCAGAATATTTGAACTTCAGGTTTCGTGACTGAACTCCTTATACTTGCACACGGAGTTGGAGGGCGCCTTGACTTGCCCTTGTCTGAATGGCAAGTGGCTTGGGCTGGAGTGGTTGCACTAGTTTTTTCTTTCGCCGCACTCGGTTATTTTTGGCAAAAGCCTTTATTAAAAAAGCTTTCAATTGGGCGTTCTACATTCCGCATTTTTAAGCAATTTAGTTTATTTAAAACGGTCATTCGTTATATTTCCTTAATCTTGTTTCTGGTTGTTGTGGTCGCAGGTTTTATTGGTCAAGACAATACGGTTGCCAATCTTGCACCCATAACAGTCTTTGTTGTCTTTTGGATAGGGATTGCATTCGCTTCAGCTTTTTTTGGGCATATTTGGAGAGAGATAAGCCCATGGGAGACACTCGGTAAGTTAGTAGATCAAATAAGAAAAGAAAATGGAGAATCTGCTCCAAAATGGTTGACCTCTGGGTGGGCAGCCTTGGCTCCAATAAGTGTTTTTCACTGGTTTGAGCTGGCATACCATGACGGAGCAAGCCCCAGAGTCCTTGGATGGTGGATATTGATATACACCATCGGTCTAATAGTTATAGCTTGGAGATGGGGATGGACAGAAGCACGAAAAGCCGAGGGATTTGGTGTTTTATTTGCTGCTCTGGCTGAGCTATCTCCGTTCAGGGTAAAAGAAACAGAAGAGCAAAAACCCAAGAAAATGTTCATACGGGTTCCTTTTTCAGGAGTTGCAAACTATGAGATGACTTCATCGCAGCTTGCCGTAGTGTTAGCCGCTTTAGGTGGTACTGCCTTTGATGGTTTTTCCAGAACCCGGTTTTGGAGTGAGATCATCGTCGGACGCACCAAATGGGAACTGACGTTAGTGAACACAATTGGGCTTATATGGATAGTTGCTGTAGTCGGAGTGGCTTATCACCTAGCCGGAAAGTTAGGCAGTAGGGCAACTGGCGATGCAAAGTTCTCTGAGAGATTTGGAGCCTCTTTAATCCCAATACTTTTTGGTTACGACTTGGCCCATTATTTTTCTTTATTACTCCTCGAAGGACAAGCTTTCAAAGTTCTTATTTCGGACCCATTTGGCAGAGGGTGGGATATTTTTGGAACAGCGACTGACCCGATCAACTGGACATTAATTTCATCAGGAGCAATAGGGTGGGTGCAAGTCCTTTCGATCGTAGGTGGTCATTTAGTGGGAGTAATGGTTTCACATGATAAAGGAATTGAAAAATTTGAACTCAAGAAAGCAATGAAAAGCCAGTATCCGATGTTGGCGGTAATGGTTCTTTACACGATGTTCGGTTTGGTCCTAATGACCGGGTAGTTATTTTGCATTCATTTAGAAATAGTTTTATTTGCACGCTAGTGTGTTCAACAATCAGGAGGGGTTGTGTCCGAACGCGAAGAGATGGATTGGGGTAACTACGGAAAAGCAGTTAGAGAACTCGCCCAAATAATCGCAGACGATAACTATCAACCAGATATTATTTTGGCGATTGTTCGCGGGGGAATGATTGTAGCTGGCTCACTCGGATATGCATTAGCAGTAAAAAATCTTTACGTAATGAATGTGGAATACTACACAGGAGTCGACGAACACTTAGACCTCCCAGTAGTGCTTCCACCATACGTGGACTGGGTTGATTTAGGAAAAGCAAAAGTCCTTATAGTTGATGATGTTGCAGATACTGGAAATACTCTCGCTTTAGTCCGCGGACATGCTTTAGAAAAAGTAGCAGAAGTAAAATCTGCCGTTCTTTATCAAAAACCTCATTCAATCGTCGACTGTGAATACGTTTGGAAACACACTGAAAAATGGGTTAATTTCCCATGGTCCAATGAACCACCAGTTGTCGATATTGGTCAAGCTGGCTATGGGGTTCTCGACGCTTGAAAGTTAAGCATGAAAAGGTGCCCGATTTTCAGACCACCTAACCATTTCCTCTAATTGAGAGCTGACCCCTAGAATTAAATCCTCTCTTCCATAAGCACCTACCAATTGAATGCCAACAGGCAATCCATTGGAATTTCCAATTGGCAGAGAGATAGCAGGCTGACCAGTCGTGTTGAATGGCGAAGTAAACACAGAGTAAGGAACAGACTCTATTGATGCCCGTATAGGGTCTTCCTCTGTTGGAACTAGCTGACCAATAAGAGGGGGAGGTTGAGCAGTTGTAGGTGTTAAAAGTAGATCAAATCCACTAGACCACCAATTGGCTAATTCTCTTCGAAGAGTCGACATTATTCCCTGAGCTTTGACAAAATTTATAGCTGACTGTTCTTTTCCTCGTTGTGCCAAAAACCATGTTCCAGGTTCTACATCATCTTCTACTATTTCACGTCCCAAACGTTCAGCTAGGTAAGCAAAATTTGATGCAATATTTACAGACCAATTTATTCCGAACGCCCAACCCAGTTCACTGACTCTTCCTGCGTCGTTTAAAGCTTCCGGAGATGTTTCTACAACATGATGTCCCAAATCTGATAGTAGGGATGCAGTATTGTTAACAGCTTCGATGCAATCAGGGTGCACTTCCACGCGGGTGTCAGAGATTTTAAGTCCAATTTTAAGTGGTTTTAAATTTTGAGAATTTTTATTGAAATATGGTCTTCCTAATTCAGGAGCGAAAACCCCATCACCTGGGAAATTTATTGCAGTAGCATCAAGAATTGCTGAAGTGTCTCGGACCGTATGCGAAACCACATGTTGAATAGAAACCCCCCATTCTTCTTTTTCTGGTCCCATCGGAATTCGTCCTCTTGATGGTTTCAACCCAACCAAACCGCACATTGCAGCTGGAATTCGTATGGAACCTCCGCCATCACTCGCGTTGGCAGCGGGTAAAAAGCCTGCTGCTACAGCGGCTGCAGCACCACCAGATGAGCCGCCAGGACCGTAATCAAAACCCCATGGGTTTTTAGTCGGACCATACGCTAAGGGTTCTGTAGTTGCAACTGCCCCCATTTCAGGAGTGTTAGTTCTACCGACAATTATAAAACCAGCTTCTTTGTACCTAGTGACAAGATCACTGTCGGTTTTAGCAATGTATTTAGCATCACGCATTCCTTTAACTCCTGCGTGGTGAGGTTCTCCACTTTCTTCTGCCCAAAGATCCTTGATTAACATCGGAACACCTCTGAAAGGTCCATCAGGAAGATCAGATGAAGCCGCGAGCTCTAAAGCTTTTTCAAATTGCCGGTGGATTACAGAATTCAGATCTTTATCTAACCTCTCAATCCTTTCAATTGTCATTGAAACGACTTCGACTGGAGATAGTTCTTTATCTCTAATCATTTTTGCTAAAGCAACTGCATCTACGCGAGATAAGTCATCATTGCTGTCTGTTTTAGATGGAGATTCAGTCATAGAAAAGAAGCTAGTCCCTAAAAGTCAATTAGTCATTTTCAGAACGCTCAAGATAGTTATAAACCGTAAAACGGCTAACTTCTAAAGCTTCTGCAACGCTCTCTACAGATTTCCTCAAATTGAAAACACCCCATTCATTAAGCAAAGCGACTGCTTGTTGCTTTTGAGTTCTGTCCATATCTTTAACTTTTAAATTCATTTCGACCTCGACAGCAGACAGAAGACGAGTTAAAGCTCCATTTAAATTATGTCTACGCACTCCACCTACAACTTCACCTTCCCAAAGGAGATGTAAATCTGATTCTGATATTTCATCCTTATCTAGAATTTGAATCCCCAGAATGTCCGCTAACGGTAAGAGAGCTTCAAGTAAAGGGTGTTTTGACATGACCACAAGATTAAAGATACAGGTATCAAACGCGTTGACAAAATGTTGAAGTTCCGGCACCCTTAATAGATGGGGGTAATTATCGCTAAGTCAGTTAATGAAGCATGTGCTGTATTGGCAGAAAATCCTGCGGCAACAGTACTTGCAGGAGGAACTGACCTTATGGTGCAAGTAAATAGAGGTACACACTCTTTGGAAACTGTTTTAGACCTAAGTCGAATACCTGAATTGAAAAAATGGACCATGGAAGACAACCAAATCATTTTAGGAGCAGGAATTTCTTATACAGATTTGACGCATCCCCAATTATCAGCATTTTTTCCTGCTTTAGCGCAAGCAGCAAGAACAGTAGGTTCCCCACAAATACGCAATGCAGGTACTTTGGGAGGTAATTTAGCTACCGCATCACCTGCCGGAGATACAATTCCTGTGCTCGTAGCAATGGACGCATCTATGCAATTGAAATCGTCGACAGAAACTCGAGAAGTTTCTATTACAGAATTTATAACTGGCGTTAAAGCAAATGCCCTAAAACCGGGCGAAATTATTGAATCGATAAAAGTCCCTATATTCAAGGGGCCTCAGGAATTTCTAAAAGTCGGGACCCGAAACGCAATGGTTATTTCAGTTGTTTCCTTGGCATTAGTAACAGATTATTTAGAGAGAAAATTAAGGATAGGTGTAGGTTCTGTATCGCCTGTCCCGTTCCGAGCGACTGAAGCAGAAGAATTTATATCAGATAAATTTGACTGGGAAACCAACAGAAACCTCTCAGAAAAAGTTATAAACAAATTTTCTGAACTAGTGGCTAATTCAACAGAACCCATTGACGACCATCGAGGAACTGCAAATTACCGTAAACACGCAGTAAAAGTTTTAGCTAAGAGAGCTTTGGAAAGAGTTAGCGCGGGAGATATAAAATGATTTCTGAAACTTACAGCCTCTTAGTAAATGGTAACAGTTACCAAGTTGTCGATGGCCACCCATCTGAAAGTCTCCTATGGGTTTTAAGAGAAAGGCTGGAACTTTCCGGATCAAAAAACGCCTGTGAGGAAGGGGAGTGTGGGTCTTGCACGGTTCTTGTTGACGGAGAAATTGTTTGTAGTTGTTTAGTGCTTGCAGCTTCTGCTGTAGGTCGCGAAATCACCACAATAGAAGGACTGGGTTCAGAAGACGAAATCTCAGATGTTCAGAAAGCTTTTGTAGACGCAGGAGCAGTCCAGTGCGGATTCTGTACACCAGGGTTACTGGTAGCGATAGATCAACTGTTGAATACAGATCCTGATCCAGATGATTTGACGGTTAGGGAAGCAATTAGTGGAAATCTTTGCAGGTGTACCGGTTATGGAAGGATCCTCGAAGCTGTTCGGATAGCAAGTAAAAACCGAAAAGCTCAAAATCAAGAGGAACAAGGCAAATGAGTCCGCTTCAAACTGTAGATACTGCTACTAAAGGACCTCGAATAGGCGAGAGTGCTATTAGGCCAGATGGAGTTCCAAAAGTTAAAGGAGAATTTGTATTTTCCAATGATTTACGTCACCCTGACATGATTTGGGGAGGGACTCTTCGATCGCCACACCCATCTGCACGAATAGTTTCGATAAATACAACTCCTGCTCTGAAAATGACGGGAGTGTACGCAGTCTTGACAAGCGAAGATCTGGACGGCATGCCATTGTACGGACTTGAGCACCCCGACCAGCCAGTTTTAGCAGACGGAGTCGTGAGATTTCAGGGTGAACCGGTAGCAATAGTCGCAGCTGATCACCCTGACAATGTAAGACTCGCTTTGGAAGCAATAGATGTCGAATATGAACTAATTGAACCACTTTCGGACTCAAAGCTGGCACAAGAAAATGAAGCGATACATCCGGATGGAAATCTTTTCAGGGAAATAAACATAAATTATGGAAACTCTCAAGAAGAGGGAGAAATAACTGTTGAAGGAACATATGAAGTAGGGATGCAAGATCAAGCGCCTTTGGGAACAGAATCAGGAATGGCAGTTCCATCAGAAGATGGAGGAATTGACCTTTTTGTATCGACCCAATGGCTACATGCTGACCGTGATCAAGTCGCTGCCTGTCTAAATCTTCCACCGGAAAAAGTAAGACTTACGTTGGCAGGAGTCGGAGGGGCATTTGGCGCAAGAGAGGATATCAGTCTTCACATACATCTTTGTCTCCTGGCTATGAGAACTGGTAAACCCATAAAGATGTCATATTCTCGAACTGAAAGTTTCCATGGACACGTACACCGTCACCCAGCGCAGATGTGGTACCGGCATCATGCTAAATCTGACGGAACACTTATACGAATTGAAGCCCGACTACTTTTGGACGGGGGGGCTTATGCCTCCACAAGCAGCGCTGTATTAGCTAACGCTACTTGTTTTGCGGCCGGGCCGTATCGAGTGCCCAACGTCGAAATATATGGAGCTGTAGTTAGGACAAATAATCCCCCTTGCGGAGCTATGAGAGGATTTGGATGCGTGCAAGTTTGTTTTGCCCATGAAGCACAGATGGACAAACTGGCCGTTGAACTAGGTATGGATCCTGTTGAATTACGCGTAAAGAACGCTCTCGAACCTGGAGATCAGATAATAACCGGACAAACTATTACGGGGACAGCTCCAGTGGCTGAAGTTATAGAGACATGCGCTCAACATTCCTCTTCTGTAGGCCCAGCATCACAACAAATGGAGCTACCAGGAGGTGCAGGGAGAACTGCTGATCCAAAACATATTGTAAGAGGAGAAGCTATTGCAGTTGGATTCAAGAATCTCATGTTTTCAGAAGGATTTGATGATTTCAGTACCGCATCGTGTCAGCTTTTAGACGGGGTAGCGACGATTACATCTGCATGTGCCGAAGTTGGCCAAGGTTTTGTGACACTGGCTCAGCAGATAGTCAGAGAAATTTTAGGAGTTGAAGAAGTAATTTTGGCACCCGCTTCCACAGCTAGCGTGGGATCGGCGGGCTCCACTTCAGCTAGTAGACAAACTTGGATGTCGGGTGGTGCAGTTAAGAGTGCGTGTGATGCGGTGCGCATCAAACTTTTGTCTCGCATCGCAGAATCTCATGATCTAGATGTCGAATCTTTGGTAATAGTTGATGGAGGAATAGCTTCCTTATCAAGCGAGTTCTCGATCAGTTTGAAAGAAGCTACTTCTGATCTAGTAGAAGCAGAAGAGGTCTATCGACATGTACCCACTTTCCCCTTAGATGAAAATGGTCAAGGGAATGCCCATGTTTCTTTTGTATTTTCAGCACATAGAGCAGTAGTGGATGTGGATCAGGAACTTGGATTAGTCAAAGTCGTCGAATTAATAACTTCCCAAGATGTAGGAAGAGTATTGAACCCACTGCAACTTCAAGGCCAATTGGAAGGTGGAGCTGCACAAGGTCTTGGCTTGGCTGTAATGGAGGAAATTAATGTTGTAGACGGTCGAATTCTGAATCCGTCTTTTACCGATTATCTCCTACCTACTGCTCTTGACATGCCACCTGTAGAAATAGCAGCGCTTATAGAACAACCAGAACCTAATGCACCTTTTGGAGCGAAAGGTGTTGGAGAGCCTCCAGCCATTTCATCGACAGCTGCCATAGCTTCAGCAGTCAGAAATGCTACGGGTTTAGATCTTCATAGGGTCCCAATTAGACCTACAGACATTGTTTTTCCAGAAAGGAACGATAATGACTGAAGATCTTCGAATAAATGGTGACCGTCTTTTGAGTCGTATTGAAGAATTAGCATCTATAGGGGCTATCGATGGGGGTGGTTCTTGCCGCCTTGCCCTAACGGATGAAGATCGAGCAGGTCGCGACCTTGTTGTTACATGGATGAGAGATTTAGATCTCGATATAAGTATTGATTCAATTGGAAACGTAGTAGCAGTTAGACCTGGAAAAACTGATGGTCCGCCAACTATGACAGGAAGTCATATCGACACTGTTAGAACTGGGGGGAGATACGACGGCAATTTAGGCGTACTCGCAGGTTTAGAGATAATAGAGTCTCTTTCTGAAAATAAAATTGAGACCCAACATCCAGTAGCAGTTGCTTTTTTTACCGATGAAGAAGGTTCTAGATTCGCACCGGACATGTTAGGCAGTCTCGTTTATGTAGGAGGAATGACACTTGAGGAGGCCTTAGATATAAAAGGTGTTGATGGGGCCAAAGTCGGAGATGAATTAGACCGCATTGGTTATAGAGGGACCTCTCCTTGCCCCGGTCCTTCACCTAGAGCTTTTGTTGAGTTGCATATTGAACAAGGCCCTGTTTTGGAAGTAGAAGGTGTAACAATAGGAGCTGTTACAGGAGTGCAGGGGATTTCATGGACTGAGCTCACAGTCACTGGAGAATCTAATCATGCAGGAACCACTCCAATGGCTCTTAGACGTGATTCAGGCTTTGCAGCCGCCGCGATTTCTACTTATGTCCGTGATCTATCTTTAGAAATGGGAGGAAGTCAAGTAGCTACAGTTGGCAGACTCGAGCTTCACCCTAACTTGGTGAATGTGGTGGCAGGTTCAGCTGTTTTGACTGTAGATCTAAGAAACACTGTCGAGGCTTATTTATTAGAGTCTGAAAATAAGCTTGCTGATTTTCTATTAGAACTAGCTTCAAATGAAGGTTTAGAAATTGAAAAAAGACAATTAGCTAGATTTGAGCCTGTCGAATTCAATCAAGAAGTTGTTGACACAGTAGAAAATATAGCTTCCCGACTAGGGCATTCAGTAATGAAACTTCCGTCTGGTGCAGGACATGATGCCCAGATGATGGCAAGAGTTTGCCCAACAGGGATGGTATTTGTGCCAAGCCACAAAGGGATAAGTCACAACCCACAGGAACATACAGATTCCGATGACCTTATTGCAGGTTGCAACGTTTTATTCCAGACGATTCTTGATTTAGATATGAAAGATCTCGGAGGCTAGAAGTATGACACGTATTTTGAAAGTAGGCGCGGCTCAACTTGGACCTATACAGAGAGATAACAATAGAAAGGAAGTAGTTGAGAGACTTATTGCGCTTTTACATAAAGGAGCAGCGGAATCTTGCGATCTTGTGGTTTTTCCAGAATTGGCTCTTACAACCTTTTTCCCGAGATGGTGGTCGGAAGACATATCCGAATTCGATCATTTTTTCGAAACCGAAATGCCGAATCAAGAAGTTCAGCCATTATTTGATAAGGCGAAAAAATTAGGAGTCGGTTTTCATTTGGGTTATGCAGAAATGACTCCTGATGGTCATCGTTACAACACCGCAATTCTTGTTTCCAAAAACGGTGACATGCTCGGTAAATATCGAAAAGTTCATCTTCCCGGCCATGAAGAGAATGAGCCTTGGAGAACTTTTCAGCATTTAGAACGCTACTACTTCGAACCTGGTAACGAATTAAAGGTATTTGGAGCGTTTGATGGAGTTTTGGGTATGGCTATCTGTAATGATAGAAGATGGTCAGAAACCTACAGGGTGCTTGGATTGCAAGGTTGTGAGCTAGCACTTATTGGGTATAACACCCCAGTCCATTACCCTCCTGATCCAAGCCAGGATGTTTTAGCTGGCTTTCATAATCATTTGGTAATGCAATCAGGTGCATATCAGAATGGGATGTGGGTAGTTGGAGTAGCTAAAGCTGGCAATGAAGAAGGTTGTGATCTTTTAGGAGAGAGTTCGATAATAGCTCCATCTGGTGAAATCGTTGCTCAGTGCTCAACGGTAGAAGACGAATTAGTATCAGCAGTTGTCGATTTAGACATGTGTGCAAACTATAAGGAAACTCTTTTCGATTTTGATCGTTACAGGAGACCCGAGGTATACAAGTCAATTACTTCGCAAGTTGGTGTTGAAATACCTGAAGGAATTGAAGTTCGAAAACAAGACGATGAAAACCCTGAAGGATAGTTGACATGACGACTTTCGAACTAAACGGTGTAAAGGTTGAGACTGAAAAGTCACATCCACATCTTTTAGCTGCGATTCGGGATGAGTTCGGACTTATTTCTCCAAAAGATGGTTGCGCTCCATCTGGTCAGTGCGGATGTTGCACTGTTTTGATCGATGGAAAAGCACGAATCGCTTGTCAGACATCAATGGAGAAAACGGAAAATACAAAAGTTTTAACATTAGAAGGTTTTGATCCGAAAGAGCGTGAACTTTTTTCACAGACCTTCGCAGCACACGGGGCCCTTCAATGCGGATTTTGCATTCCGGGTATTTTGGTTAGAACTAAGTCACTAATTGACCGCAAAGGAAGCTCGTTAACTCGTGAAGAGTCATCTAGACATTTAGGAGCCCACCTTTGCAGGTGCACAGGTTATACCAAAATTTTAGATGCAGTTGAAGCTTTAGCTTCAGGTGAAGTACCCGTAAAAATCCAAACAGGGGGTGTCGGGACCTCAGGAAGTCGCTATGAAGCAGAAGCTTTGAGTTTAGGAGACAGGCCATTTATTGACGATATAAAGCCTAGTGGTTTACTTCATGGGGCTGTGAGGTTGTCTGATCATGCAAGAGCAGAAGTTGTAAGGATAAATATAGAGGTTGCGGAGAAGTTAGAAGGAGTTGAGAAGGTAATCACAGCTTCTGATGTTCCAGGTGAGTTGCGAGTTGGTCTAATACATCAGGATTGGCCAATATTTATTCCCGAAGGCGGGAAAACCTCTTACATGGGTGATGTCTTGGCTTTAGTAGTTGCAAAAGACAGAGAGACAGCCCGCAAAGCAGCTGAATTAATTGAGATTGAGTACAGAGTTTTAAAACCATTTAGTGATCCCGTAGAAGCAGTTAACTCTAATGAAGATGCAGTCTGGGGTTTAGATGGCAATGTTTTGTCAGAGTCAAGTTATGAGCGTGGCGATACCGAAAAAGCTTTTCAGGGATCAAAATATATAGTTGAAGAAGTATTTCAGACCCAGAGAGTTGAACAGGCTTTTCTTGAGCCTGAATCAACACTTGCGGTTCCTAATGATGAAGGACTATATGTGTATTCAGGCGGTCAGGGGGTCTGGGATGACCGAAATCAGATCGCAAAAGTACTTGGAGTTGAGACAAGTGCGGTAACGGTTGAGCTTGTTTCTAATGGTGGTGCATTTGGCGGAAAAGAAGACATGTCAAATCAGGCACAGACTGCTTTAGCTGCACATCTAATAGGGAAACCAGTAAGTTGCACTCTAAGCCGCGAAGAGTCGTTACTAATCCACGCTAAGCGACATCCAATTCAAATGCAATATAAAGCAGGTTGCGATGAGAACGGCATACTCACTGGATTGTGGGTTCGAATGATTGGCGATTCAGGACCATATGCCTCAGTAGGTATGAAGGTACTGGAAAGGGCTGCAGGTCATGCAAGTGGCCCTTATGTAGTTAATGCAATTGATGTTCGTTCAATCGCAGTAAGAACAAATAATCCAGTAGGAGGAGCTTTTCGAGGTTTTGGCGCCAATCAAGCTCAGTTTGCGATGGAAGGAGTAATGGACCGACTCGCAGAAAAAGTCGGAATAAGCGGATGGGAGATTAGAAAGCGTAACGTTGTTAAACCTGGTTCAATCTGGGGACCTGGCCAGATAATGGATGAAGGTAGCAGAGGGGCGGATTCCTGTTTAGAAGCAATTAAAGAACCATATGATCAGGCAATCAAAGATGGGAAAGTAGTCGGTTTAGGTCTAGGTCTAAAAAATTCTGGTCTCGGAAACGGTGCAAAAGAAATAGCTAAGGCGATAGTGAGATTCCGCAAAGATGGAAAAGTCGAAGTCAGACACTGTTGGACTGAAATGGGACAAGGAGTTCACACAGTAGCTTTGCAAGTAGCAGTTGAAGAGTTAGGTATCGACCCTTCCTTGATAGATGTAATTGTGGACACGAGTCGAGAAATGAATGTAGGGCAAACGACTGGTAGTCGAGGCACGTTAATGGGGGCAGGGTCAGTTGCCGACGCTTGCAGGGTAGCCATGGCTGATGGATGTAAACCTGAGATTGACTATCAGGGAGAATATAGAGTTGATTGGACCAATTCGATGTCTGATGATGTAGAGAACCCTTTGATTCATTCAACTTTTGGTTACGCAGCGCAACTGGTGGTAATGAGCGAAGAAAAAGAAAAGGTTGAGTACGTAGTGGCAGCTCATGATGTTGGCAGGGCAGTAAACCCAGTTTTGTGTGAAGGGCAAATTGAAGGATCGGTGCATATGGGATTGGGATACGCTCTCACAGAAGGTTTCCCTACAAATGAAGAATCAAGACCTTTAAATATGACACTTAAGGCCCTTGGTATTTTGCGACCTAAGGACATGCCCCCTGTGGAAGTAATCCTAGTTGAAGAGCCACAACCTGATTCACCTTATGGAATAAAAGGAGTTGGGGAAATCGGACTAGTACCCACCGCTGGGGCAGTAGCAGCCGCTTTGCATAATCAAGATGGAATTTGGCGAAATAGCCTGCCAATGGCCTCAGATAATCAACAGGAGAATTGGCAAGAGTGGAATTGTGATGACTGACGAGCTTATTGGGTCAAATGAGACGTATGGTCTTGTTTGCGCCCACCATCACCTTTATTCAACGCTGGCTAGAGGAATGCCTGCACCAGCGAGCCAGCCTGACAACTTTGAAGAGATACTAAAGTTAGTCTGGTGGCGACTTGATAGAGCCCTTGACCTCGAATCGATTAAATGGTCTGCGATGCTGGGAGCCCTTGAAGCGCTCGAGCGTGGATGTACAGCAATTGTCGATCATCACGAATCCCCAGAAGCGATCGAAGGTTCTTTGAGCGTTATAGCCGAGGCTTGTGAAACTGTCGGTATAAGAGTCTTGTGCTCTTATGGAGTAACTGATCGGCATGGTCCTGATGGAGCAAAAAAAGGATTAGAAGAAAATAGAAGGTTTTTGGAAGAAGGGGGACGCGGAATGGTCGGTTTACATGCGTCCTTCACATGTGAAGATGAGACAATAGAATCTGCTGTTGAAATAGCTGAAAGTTTTGGTGTTGGTGTTCATGTCCACGTAGCAGAAGGTGCAGTAGATGCAAATGCTGTTTCAAGATTAAAGAACTATTCAAGAGACAATTGGCTCATTATTCATGGGGTGCATCTTGAAGATAGTCACGATCTGAAAGGAATTCTGGTTCATAACCCTCGATCAAACATGAACAATTCTGTCGGATACGCCAATCCTGTTCGCTTTAGCAACCAGATTGCATTAGGCACAGATGGAATTGGCGCAGACATGCTTGAAGAGTTTCGTCTTGCTTATGCACGTCATCGTGAGTCTGATGTAAAAGCTTCGCCAGAGATAGCTTGGGAATGGCTAACGAATGGCTATCGAGTTGTTCCCGAAGCAATGAACGATCGGGTTGTTTGGGATTACCCAAACATGGACCCCTGGGAGCTCGCATTTTCAACAGGAGTTAATCCAATAGAGGTTATAGTCGAACAAGAAACCATTTGGTCAAATGGGACACCAACTCTCGTCGACCCTCATGAAATAAGAGCGAAAGCCGCTGAACAAGCAAGAAAAGTTCACGCAAGATTAGCTGAAATTGTTTGAAGTTCAGTTTTAAGAAAAAAGGAGAGAAAATGACTCGATTAGGAATATACCTTCAAGATGCACATTCGATAAGCGAAGCAATCGAATATGCACAGTATGCCGAGTCGAATGGTTTTGAAGCTGTATGGCAGGCTGATTCACGTCTTGTTCGTGACGCTGTTGTACCTATGGCCGCATTTGCAGCAGAGACCGAAAAGATAAAAATAGGTTCTGGTGTGGTTGATTGCTGGACCCGAAATCCTGCAAGACTAGCGTCCACTTTTTCAACTTTAGATGACTTAGCACCTGGTCGAATCATTCTTGGTATTGGAGCATGGTGGGACCCATTGGCTTCAAAGGTGGGAATAGAACGCAAAAAACCTCTAAAAGTGATGAGGGAAGTGGTTACAACAGTTCGGGCGTTGTTAGCCGATGAAACTGTTACTTACTCAGGTGATTTTGTGCAACTTGATGGTGTAGAGCTCGATTATGTATATCAGGAACGGCGACCAAAAGAGGTCCCTATATACATAGGAGCTACTGGAATGAAAATGATGGAGTTGACTGGTGAGATTGCCGACGGTGTCGTCCTTAACTATTTGGTTTCACCCGAATACAACAAAAGAGCGATGGAGCATTTAGAAATAGGGGCTTCAAAAGCCGGTAGAAGTATTGATGAAATCGACCGTCCTCAGCTTCTAGTTTGTTCCCTAGCCGAGGATCGAAAAGAAGCTTTAGACGGAGCTCGACTTATGGTCACTCAATACTTAGGACAGCAACCTCACATCATGAAGGCTTCTGGAGTTCCTGAAGAACTTCTAGATGAGATAGGTCAAGTTTTGACATGGCCGGCAACACATGAACAAGTAGAGGCAGCATCAAAATTGGTTCCTGATGAAGTTGTTCAGATGATTTGCGCTGCTGGCACTCCTGATGAGGTAAGAGAAAAAGTAGCCCAATATATGGAAGATGGCTGCACATGTCCGATTCTCTATCCATTAGGACCAGATGTCAGATTGATGATTGACACTTTTAGCGATTGGTCACCATGAATAACCGTTTAGTCATAAGGGGATTGCGGTACCCCGGTGACATAGCTATAGAAAATGGTGTCATAACTGAAGTTGGCTTAGTTGAACCGCAAGACAATGATCAAGTGGTTACTTGCACTGGAGATATAGCTACTCCAGGTTTGATAAATACTCATCACCACTTATATCAATGGATGACACGTGGACGAGCAGTTGGTTGCAACTTGTTTGATTGGTTGGTGCATCTATACCCTGTCTGGGGCAAACTGTCGGTCGATGATGTGCATGCTGCTGCGCTAGTCGGTTTAGGTGAATTAGCCTCAACAGGCTGTACAACAGCATTTGACCATCACTACTTGGTGCCAAATGGTGACGACTCAGTGTTTGATGCAATAGTCGAGGCAGCTCAACAGGTCGGAATTAGATTACATTTATCACGAGGCTCTATGGATCTTGGAGAGAGCCAAGGGGGGCTGCCCCCAGATCATGTTGTAGAGGATCGAGAAGCAATCCTTTTATCTACAGAATCAATAATTTCAAGACATCATGATGGGGAAATGGTTCACGTTGTTGTGGCCCCGTGCAGCCCTTTTTCAGTGACCACGGAATTAATGATTGATTCTGCGGAGCTTGCTAGAAAACACGGTGTTCGTCTTCATACTCATCTTTGCGAAACTTTAGAGGAACAAGAGTACTGTCTTGAGAAATTTGGAAGGCGACCAGTCGAGATGTTGGACGAATGGGGTTGGGTTGACAATGATGTTTGGCTGGCACATGGTATCCACATTGATAAAGAAGAAATGCAGAGACTGGGAGGAGCAGGTACAGGTATTGCACATTGTCCATCCTCGAATGCGCGTTTGGCAGCAGGAATGTGCCCGGTGACAGATCTTTTGGAAGCAGGTTGTCCGGTCGGACTTGGAGTAGATGGGGTGGCTTCGAATGAGATCGGTGGTTTATTCCCAGAACTTAGACAAGCACTTTTTACTGCACGGCAAAGAGAAATGAGACCTGATGCTCTTATGCCAGAAGAAGTAGTCGAGATGGCAACAATAGGTGGAGCGCGCTGTTTGGGCTTAGAGGATTTAGGAAGTTTCGCAAAAGGCCAAAAGGCAGATATTGCTATTTGGCCGGGTGCAGACCTGGGTGATATTCAAGATTCTATAACGGGTCTTGTAATGGGACCAGACAGAAGAGTGAAGCACCTTTTTGTTGGAGGAAACCAGATCATCGATCATTCAGAGTTGAAAAATGTTGATATGAGTTCGGCTTATTTAGAATTATCTACACATGCCAGGCGACTTTTTGATGATTGATCACAAATTAAAAGCAGCTTCGAGTCCTTTTTAGTTACTTTTCTAGTCTCATGTGACGGAACTGCCAACTAGTTAAAAGGGCTTGCAACTCCAAATTTTGCCTTTTCTCCAGTTAAAGCGCCCCAACGGCGTGTACCGAACTCAAAATGCCACCACTCCTCTTCAAAAACAACAAAGTTATGTGTGTGCATCGTCCAATACAAAAAACGACGAAAATCCCTATTAAAACCTGAGATTTCTTCTAAAAAATCGGCTCTAGCTGCAGGAGAAATATCATCAAATCCTGATCCGGGTGCCAAAGGAACATTATCAACGGTGAAAGTAAGGTCAACTGCTCCGCCAGTCAAATGAGGAGGTGGAGCAACAGGATCGCTGCTTGGTTCGGCGAACAATTCTTCCGGAATCAGTGGATCTTCGCATGCGGTTTTAAAAAGTTCATTTTGTAGAGCCAGCGGTCTCCATGCATCAAAAATGGCCAATCCCCACCTGTCCGGTAGTTCTTCAGCTATGTCATATAGTTTTTCTGCAACAGATTCACGGATCCAGCAGCCATCTATAGCATTTTCCCAGCCTGCTTCCCAGTAGCAATTCAGCAGTTTGACATCGGGGTGCTTTAATTCAACAAGAGGTTCGTTATCAAATATTTCCAAATCAGATGCTTTAGGTTCCTGCAATTCAGGGATAGCTTCTGATTCAGGAATGTTTATGTTGACATTTTCAAAAAATTTTTGCACGTCAGTGGTAAGAACAGGTTCTCCAATTTTTTGCATATTAACCTTCAATAACCTGAGCTGTTATTTCAAGTAAAGAGACTCCGTTATCAGGTTCAAACACCGGAATCATGAATTCATTAAAACCATGAATTTCAACAAGACGAGCAAGCTCTTCAGCACATTCGCTTACACTTCCAGAGATCACGAAAGGTAGAACCCAATCATCAGACACGTATTCGGCCGCTGCTTCAAGGCCATCAGCAAGAGAACTGCGGATATTTGAAACATCTTTTTCAGTGACACCCAACTCATCGAGCACTGTCTTAGGCGAGTCCACCAGACGGTATGTCATATGAGGTCTAACAATTTCAAGAGACTCATCGTCAGTGACGATCATTGTTGAATAACAAATTTTCGGATTGTTGCTCCCACGTTCAGCGCCCATCCTTATCTTCTCTACATATTCACCGAGTGAAGGTTTGAAAATAAAATCCAACATCACTCCATCAGCAGTAGAACCACCAAGGTCAAGCATTTTAGGGCCACGACCAGCCAACCAAATTTCAATATCAGATCTTCCATAATTTAATTCCGCAGAATTGAAAGAAAATACTGGTGCCTCCAAATCAACTTTTTCACCAGCGAACAACTGTCGACAGGCAGAAATAGTTTGACGAACAGTTTCGATAGGTTTGTAACGCTCGATTCCAAGAGGATCCAAAGTTAAACTTCCACCGGCTCCTATTCCTAAAAAAGCACGACCGTTAGACATTTCATCGAGCGAAGCTATAGCAGCAGCAGTCTGACCCGGATGACGGGTGTAAGAATTCGTAATACCGGGACCAACTACTAATTTTTCAGTAGCCCGCAGAATCGCAGTCATAGTGACATAAACATCTCGAGTTGCTAAACCTTCGTCATACACCCAGCAGCGTTCAAAACCCAACTTTTCAGACCTGATAGCTAAATCACGTATCGAGTCAACTGAAGTTTCTGGAATGAGATTGACACTTCCTGGAATCATCTAAGAAACCTATCCTTTGTTATGACTTAGAACTAGAGAAATTTCAACTTTTGGGTCAAAACTCTGAAGCTCTTCAACTAAACGGTTAACAATATTTTGGTTTTTAGTAGAAACCTTCGTAATTGCTATAACGAAACGCATTCCATTTTCTAACCCTTTTCTAGATCCGTTCGAATCAAGTAAAAGAACGGCAGCCCTTTGCGGGGTGAGTCTTTCATAAGGAGAACAATTAACTACTGCAGCGACCCTCAGAGGTCTATGGCATTGGTCTTCAATAACTCTATCAATCGCATCAGCGCCGATCACTGCAATAACAGTTGTTACACCTAGGGGTAAAACAGGTTCGTAAGGCGCAGGAGCCTTAGCAGGGTGCCGCCTTGCCCCATCTGCTTCAACAATGACTCTGGTTGCTTCGGGTAGCCAGCTTTCTGGCAGTGAAGGGTCAACACCGAAAGCTTTTTCACCCTCGACGCGATCCCATATTAGAACAGGAGAAGTTCCGTCCAAGGCTCCGACAAGTTCCTTTTCGGAAGGACTAACAAGTAAAGTTGCTTCTCCTGTTTGGTCACTCCCCATTTTAGTTGTTGTAGTTAAAATCGTGCCTTTACCGTGAAGTTCTCCAAGCGCCTTAAGAAGAGTTGATTTACCCCCACCTCCGACCAGAGCAACTATCTCACCTTCTTTTATCCCTAGATTTTCGACAGCCTTGTGAACCTCTAAAGGTTCGATTCGTTTTTTTCTAACCATTTAGTTACAGCTTCCGTTACGCCGTTTCCAACTGCTAGAGCCTTGTCAGAAACTTTGCTTACATCAACATTCGCACCTCTCGGGTCGATATCTCCGATCTTCATGCCAGCTTCTAGCAGCATGCCCTCATTAATCATTCCACGAATCAGTCCGCTAGTTCCGGCAACTATACAGCTATCTCCTACGGAGCCGATTACTTCACCTTTTTTGACTAAATCGCCTATGTCCTTCATCCAGTGAATTTCCCCATTAGAAGGAGAACGCAATAATCGCTCACTTGTAAGCCCTCCAACTTCACCAGGAATTCCTGTATCTTTATGTGCATAACCATCCCAAATGACTTTCCCCAGATTCGGTCCGCGCATGGTCTCGATAACAGCATGGCAGTCCTTACCTGCAAAGAAACCAGGTCCAAGAGCAACAACTAGTTCGGCATCATCGATTTTCGTATCCATAGGGTTTTTCATCATTCTGGCATCGACAATTACAGAAATGGGAAAAGTTGGAAGAGTATCGCTAATTAGAACTGGGACAACGTTAGTAAACGTAAAGTCATCAACATTTGAAAGGTCATCAACTCTTTCGCCTATTATTTCTTCTATTTCTATTTTTTTGTCGAGAATCGCTGACGAAAGTGAAACTTTTCTTCTTACCGCCAAAGGATTTTCTAAATCAAATACGACTACAGGCATTCCTTTTCTTTTCAACTGAAGAGCGACACCGGTTCCCAGATCGCCGCCTCCACGAATTAAACAGAGATAATCAGAAATCACAGTTAATTATTACTAGTATTATCTTTTTCGATGATTTGAGACACGATAGAAATAGCTATTTCTTGCGGGGTCTCGGCATTCAAATCTAGACCTATAGGAGAAGTGACTCTAGATAGATCTTGTTCGGAAATGCCAGCTGAGGATAGTGAAGAACGAGTGGTTTCCCATCGTCTAGAGCTTCCCATCACTCCGATTGATTTTGCATCAGTAGAAAGTAAATGAGGAAGATTCTGGATATCCAATTCAGCATTACGTGTAACTGCTACTACATGATCTTGATTGGTTAAATTGACCTGTTTTAAGGCATCTTCAATTGAGCCGGCGATAACAAGATCCGCCCCCGTTACATCATCGGCAAGTTCCTCTCGGTCGTCAGTCGCGACGACGTAATAGCCCAACCAGCTAGCAAGTTCCGCCACGGCTCTTCCAACATGACCGCATCCGATAATAAGAATTTTAGAATTGGGCATATAGGTCTCCAAGTGAATAGTAACCGTTCCACCACAAACACCTGGATCTCCAGCTACTGGATCAACTAGCTCATAGTTCAGCAGAAGTGAAGTGCCGTCGTCCATGCAGGCGCAGGCTTCTTTTATCACCCGCGCTTCCATTTCTCCACCACCTATAGTTCCAATTTGATTAGAGTCGGAAAGTATCAACATTTTTGCTCCGGAATGACGTGGTACAGATCGAGAAGTTTCCACAACGGTTGCCAGTACAACAGTATTTCCTTCATCAACGAGTTCATTGAGTTTGTTCAGTATCTGAGTTTCATCGATACCCTTACTGAGATTCTTTTTACTCATTTTCACCCCAGAGGCGTTTAGCTTGCCGATGAATTGACTCTCTTTGCTTTTCAAGATCGACCCCAAGAATCTCACCATTTTTTAACTTCCATACTCCATCAATCATCACAGAGTCGACATGATTGCCAGATCGATGAAGTATTACTTGTTCGATCAGGTTTTCTTCACTTAAGGGAGTTGGAAAGTTTGCGTCAATTAATTGGAGGTCAGCTACAAAACCTGGTTCCAAAGCACCGACATTATCAAGTCCCAGTGCTTTGGCTCCCTGGAGAGTTGCCATTTCAAAAACTTGGTCTGCCAGCATTGTCCCAGGGTCTTGAAGACGCGCTTTGTGGATAAGAAAAGCACCACGCATTACCTCAAACATGTCATTTATGTATCCGTCGCTTCCCAGAGAGATACACACATCTTTTTCAAGCAGTTCGGGAATAGGAGCTATTCCACCTCCGACTTCACAATTAGACAAAGGCATATGGACACAACGCGTTCCGGAAGATGAAATTAATTCAATTTCCCTTTCGGATAGATGGACACACTGTGAAGCCAGAAATCGCGGGCCGTTTATTCCAAGTTTTTCGTAATGCTCGAAAGTCCGGTGTCCAAAAGTTTTTTCACACCAGTCTCCCTCATAGGCACCTTCATTGCAGTGAGCATGAAACATAACGTTGTTTGCCTCTGCCAGTTCAAACGCCTGTTTAAGAAAGTCATCAGAGCAAGTGAATGTTGTATGAACACTCATAAATCCCGACACAAGACCACCCTCAACGTTTTTTTCAATCAAGCGAATATTTTCTTCGATTCCTTTTTGGGCGACTTGTGGACCTGACCTTTCATTGGCTTCGAAACTAAGCAAAGCCCTAAGGCCACGTTTTTCTATTATTTTCTTTTCGAGTAAGAGCGAGTCTGGAAGTGATAGAGGAGCCTCTAATACGTCGCAAAATGTCGTTGTTCCACTTAAAAGCATTTCACTGCACAGCCATTCAGTTGCAGAGGAAATCATTTCATGATCAATTTTGTCTTCGATCAAAGGCCACCAAAATTTTTCCAGAAAAGACCAGAAATCTGCAGGAGCAGATTCCATAGGTATGCCATGTGCCAAAACCCCATACATATGCATGTGTCCATTAACGAAACCAGGCATAAGCACTTTGTCTTTAGCTAAAAAGATTTCATCTTTGGAAAACTTGATTTCCAATTCTTCATTTGGGGCAACGGACTGAATTTTTCCGTCGTATACGCGTACACCCCAATTTTGTTTGGGTTCTTTTGAAGGTTCAGAAATCAACCAAGTAGGTTGAATTATGAGGCCGCCCTTTGAGGGCATCTCTAGCTTCCTTTAAGCGCTCGATGAACGCGCTCAGGTGTAAAAGGAAGTTCATCTATCCGTACTCCAGTAGCGTTAAGGATCGCATTTCTTATAGCGGGAGCTACTCCATCTTTAGGTATCTCTGCGACTGCTTTTGCTCCAAAAGGTCCACTTTCTTCCATGGTCTGGACTAAAAACACTTCAGTTTTGGGCATTTCGTCTGCTCTGTAAATCCGGTACGGTCCAAACGAAGGATTGACCATTTCCCCCTTATCATCAAGAACAATTTCCTCGCAATGTGCGTATCCCAAGGCTTGAAGCATCCCACCTTCAACTTGACCACTTGCGGTAACAGGATTGATGGCCACGCCACAGTCTACTGCCATGACCATTTTTGTTATTTCAATCTGACCAGTTTCAACATCGACTTCGATTTCAACAAATTGTGCGGCAAAAGGAGGAGGGCAATCAGGTGATACATGTGACCCAGTTCCCATAATTTGTTCCTGTTCATTTAAATGTAAAGAATCCAAGGCGATTTCTTCAAGACTTACGGAACGACCGTCAGGTGCCCAAGCCCGCCTATCACGTAATTCAATAGAGCAGGGGATTTCTATATCAAGCAACATTGCTGCACGTTCTTTGAGTCTGGTACGCACAACATCTGCAGCTTTTTTAGCGGCGGCTCCAGAAATATACGTTGTGCTTGAAGCGTAAGCACCTGTATCAAAGGGTGTGACATCCGTGTCAGAAGAGTAAACCCTTATATCTTCTAGAGGCACGCCTAGAACTTCTGCAGCTATCTGACCGAGAACAGTATCAGCTCCAGTACCTAGATCAGTAGCACCTACAAGCATATTAAATGAGCCATCATCATTTAGTTTTATACTGCATCCGCCCATGTCTAAAAATGGAATGGATGTTCCATGCATGCAAAACGCAAACCCGAGTCCTCTTCTTATATGAGGTCGGTCAATGGGATTTATCCAAGACTCGTCGTGCCTGCGATGCCAACCAATCGAACGACTTCCTTGGGCTACACACTCCTCGATTCCATTAGACATAACTTTCGGATATTCATCGAGTTCTTCCTCTGTTGTGCCATGTTCACCCAAGTGCGGAGCAATATTCATTTCATCTCCGACCTTCACCCAATTCTGTCTTCGGAATTCAATAGGATCCATTCCCAAATCAATTGCAATGTCTTCCATATGGGCTTCTAAACCGAAGAGAGCCTGAGGAGCTCCGTATCCTCTATACGCCCCTGGTACAGGAATGTTCGTATACATGACATCGCAATCGAAACGTTTGTTATCACAGTTGTAAGAGGAAAGGCCTCTAAGTCCAGCGACTGTCTGCACGGTGTATCCATGAGTTCCGTAAGGTCCTGTATTCCCAACCAGTTTTAGTTCTTGAGCAACAAGATTCCCCTCCGAATCAACGCCTGTTCTGTAAGTAAGAGTCTGAGGGTGGCGAGTTCTGCTTGCATAAAATTCTTCAGCTCTAGTCAACTCGAGTTGGACTGGTTGCCTAGTAGCTATAGCTAAGTGAGCCACAATGTCTTCAATAAGCATTTCTTGTTTAGCACCAAACCCACCACCAATTCGAGGTTTGATAATTCGAACATCTTTAATATCCATTCCAACCAAAGGTGCAAGCATGCGACGGGTGTGAAATGGTACTTGTGTGGCAGTTCTGACTACTAGACGTTCATCGCTGTCGAGCCAAGCTGTAGAAATATGCGGTTCTATAGGTGCTGGTTGGACTTGATGAACTCGAAAAGTCTGTTCATAGGTGCGATCAGCATTTTTTAGAGCAGAATCTACGTCACCTCTTTCAGCAAATATTTGATGAACCAGATTCCTGTCCCTGTCAGCAATATCTACAGTGTCAACTTCATCATGAATCACTGGAGCATCCTGATTCCCAGCTTCTAATTCATCAAAGACTGCGGGTAAGACTTCATACTCGACCTTTATCAAACTGCAAGCTTCTTTAGCTATCTGTGGAGTTTCAGCTGCCACTGCGGCCACACGATCGCCTACATGTCTCACCTTGTTATCAAAACTGACTTGGTCGTGAGGCTTGGGATTCGGATATGACTGACCCCCAGAAGCGTATTTAACTCGATCAATGTTCTCATGGTGTATTACAGCATGAACACCTGGCAGTGAAAGAGCTTCAGAATCATCTATCGAGATAATTCTTGCATGAGCATGAGGACTATGAAGAACCTTTGCATGAAGTAAACCTCGAATATCAAAATCGGCAGTAAATGCTGGATTGCCTTTTACTAGACGAACTGCATCTACTTTGACTTCTGGTTGCCCTACCACTGAAGTTGAGGGAACTTCTGAAGAAGGAATCAACCTAGGGATAGCATCTGAAGCCATAGGAGGGGAGTCGTCTGGATCCACTTCTACAGGGTTGACTCCATCAGTCATAGGTTTGAGTATTAATGGTCTAAATGGTTCTGGTTCTTCCCCACGAAGAACCGCTGCAGCTTGTTTAACTGCCGCCACCGGTTTAACGTATGCAGTTTCTCTATCAAGAATCCCTGAAAGCATGTCACGTATTTCAATTTCAGTTGGATCAGGGTTTTCTTCCAGCAATTGGAGAGTGCCAAGAATCATAGCTCCCACCGAGTAACCAGATTGCATGGCACCAGTTGCCGCAAAAGCTGCTTGAACGGGGTGGAGGGAAGAGTCTGTATTTAGAGATTCAAGTGTTACAACCGAATGTCCGTTTGCTTGGGCTGCAAGAATCACTTCGCTACTTGCAAGTAGACCATCGAAAAGAACAGCTGAAGCTCCGGTTTCTCCAGATGAAGACCCAAATCGAACGCTCGACATGCCTTCACGTCTGAGTGCCGCTAATAAGGTTTCGTGAACCTCGCAATCGATAGTTGTTTCTTGACCGTTAAGTTCAATATTAATCTGCATTACTTTTCACCGTTAAGTAGATTGAGGGTCCGTGAAGCAAGAGTTTTAGCTAAATGCATTCTGTATTCTGAGTCTCCTCGAAAATCGCTAGATGGTTGCAATGAAGCCGTTGGATTCTCCGGATCCACAAGTACTGGTGTTGCAGCAACTCCCGTGATAGCCATTCGATAACCGTCAGAGCAGTGCCTTGTGGCAACCGCAACAATAGGTTTATCAGTCGGGGTTCTTCCAGTTGATTCCAATATGAATTCTCCATCGGTTGCTACATCTATAGACAGGATTAATTCTGACTCCAGACGCTCTGGTTCACTTAGAACTTCTTGAAGAGGGACACTTAATTCTCCATCAGAGTTAAGGATCGTGACTGCAGCATCATGCACCAAGAGACTTGCTATTAATTGACTATCGGAATCACAACTAGCGATTGTTCCTCCAATGGTTGCCAGAGTTCTCAAAGTGCTTGGCAACTCAGAACGTGAAGAAAGTCGAATTGAATCAGGGCAATCGGAATTTTTCATTATTTCGTGAAGTGTTGTCATTGCCCCTATTTTCAATTTCCCATTCGAATTATCAATTCCTTTCAGAGCGAGGCTTTGAAGGTCCACTAAATGAAGTGGTTCCATATCTTCATTGGCATTTAATAGAGTTCCACCAGCTAGGGGTACGTGATTATCTAGGGAAAGAAGACTTAGTGCTTCTTCGAGATTCTCAGGTCTCTGATATGAGATTATTTTTGACATTAAAACCAGTTCCGATTCTTAAAGATAAATATAACTCCAAGGAAGAAATTATCAGGAACTCAACGATTATCAACGTCAAAAGACCTAAGGTGAACTCCAAAATCCAGTTTTACCCAATTAATAGAGAAAGGCATAGATGTCAGTTATAAAAATTAATGCAATAACTGTCCCGAAAGATCTGGGAGATGAAGTAGCTCGACGTTTCGCAGAAAGGATAAAGGCGGTAGACGGAAGAAAAGGATTTCAAGGTTTTGAATTGATGCGGCCTACAGATGACCGCGAGACATGGTTAGTAGTTACACGCTGGGACAGCGAAGAAGATTTCATAGCCTGGGTTCAGTCACCAGATTTTGCAGAAGGGCATCGTTCAGCCATGGAAGCTGCAAACGAACATCCCGAACCTCTCCCATTAACGGCCGAACTTTGGTCATACACAGTCGAATTGCAAGCAGATGGTTCAACTGATTAATGACAAGTTAATTTAAAGTAATCGTGAGGCAATGCCAGCCTTCTGAAAGATCTTTTCTGCACACTCGGTTGCTCTGGCTATAGCCTTTTTCTCATTAGTGAAAGTAATTTCTCTATTTCTTATGAGTAATTTTCCATCGACCATTACGTGAATCACATCTCTTGGAGTAGCGCAAAAAACAATTGCAGACGCAACTCTATGTACCGGCGCGGAAAAAGGAGTCATTAGGTCAACGACTATGAGATCAGCTTTTTTACCGACCTCTAAAGAACCGATTTCTTTTTCTTTATTTACTAGTTTGGCGCCATGCCGACAAGCCAAATGAAGCACTTCCTCAGGTTGTAGTACACCCGCGTCCAAACGATTAACCTTCTGCAGTAATACAGTTGCCTTACATGTTTCAAACATGTCTTGTCGGTTGTTGCTTCCGGGTCCATCAGAAGCTAAAGCAACGGTAATCCCACGATCGAGCATTTCTTTAATTTTTGCGACTCCGGAAGCTAGATACATATTTGACACTGGACAGTGAACAACTGAAGCTCCACGTTTCGAAATTAAATCAATTTCATCTTCGTCAAGCCAAATGGCGTGTGCAAGTTGAATATCAGGACCCAAAAGTCCCAATGACTCAAGCCAATGAACATGCCTAAGGCCGCGTTCTTTAATATTCATTTCCACTTCAATTTCTGTTTCAGCGCAGTGAAGATGCGTTGAGCCGCCCCATGCCCTTGTAGTAGCAACAGTTTCTGTCATTGCTTCATCTGAACAGCCCCATGGGATCAAAGGCGCCAAGCCCACTTGGATTCGATTATTTTCCGCCCCATGCCATTTTTCATACACAGGATTTATGCGACTTATAACTTTTTGAGATGATTCTGTTAAAGGAGGATGGTAATTTCGGTCTGCCCATCCACTTGCCAAAATAAATCTCAAACCGGCTTCAGATGCGGCTTGGCAAACCGCATCATCTATCTGGGGATCTATGTGAATATATTGATGGTCAACAACTGTAGTCGCACCTCCTCTAAGATTTTCTATCAATCCCAGCGTTGCGGCTGTTTTCGCAGTGTCCGCATCAAGTTCTGAAGCACCCGGCCAGATGCATTCTTCGAGCCAATCAAGGAGAGGTTTGTCATCGGCTAATCCGCGGAAAAAGGTTTGAAAAAGGTGTGTATGCCCATTTACCATCCCCGGCATGATCGCTGAGCCAGAAGCGTCGATTATTTCATCTGCTTCCTTACGGATATTTTTAGGTGTTTGACCTTTTCCTATATTCTCGATTATGTCATTTCTTATAAAAATCCAACCCGGATCTAAAACAGAGTTTGAGTCGTCAACAGTTACTATTGCTGAACCTTCAAAAAGCACTGAAGTCATTACATAGACCAGTCAGCGAAAGCGTCAATAACTGGACGCATATCATCCATAAGTGGATAAAGAATCGGACAAGTCACACCGGCGTCTACATATTCTTCAACGGTTTCACGACATTGTTGACTCGTACCCGCTGCCATGAGAGATTTAACAAGATCATCTGGAATCAGATCAGCGGCTTTACGGTAGTCATCTTCCGTAGCTGGCCAACCAACCACTTCTTTAACTCGCTCGACCAGATCGGGATCAGCACCGCTAGCTTTCATTATGTGAGGTTCAGTTCCTAGATAATAGGCGATGAGTGACTTTCCGGTTCGAACAGCTTCTTTAGGGTCTTCATCGGAAAGAGAACACACCAACAGTTCAGGTCTGTCAATTTGATCCAAGCTCTTTCCAGATTTCTTTGCCCCCACTGAAACCAGTTCGACAGCTTCACGGATGTATTCAGGCGTCACGATGTAGTTCAAAACTACGCCATCACAAATTTCGCCAGCCAGCTCCAGCATTTTAGGTCCAGTTGCGCCGAGATAAATAGGTATATCCCTAGCGTCGACATTGCCATATGCAACATCTAGCTTCACTCGGTCAAGATTTACGAATTCACCCGAATAGCTTATTTCCTCCATGGTGAAGAGCTCTCGGATTGATTCAATATTTTCTCTCATTGCCTTAAGAGGTTTTTTCCTTTCTTCACCAACTCGTGAAGTAATAGGTTCCCACCAAGCACCAAGTCCCAACATCACACGGCTTTGATTAGCATCGTCGAGACCAGCCAGTTCCCACATAGTGCTCCAAGTCGCAGCTATGACTGCAGGATTTCGAGTCCAAATAGGTAAAACACCCGAACCAATTCGAACATTATTTGTTTCAGTTAATAGGGCGCTCATCATTACTACACAGTCACGAGCCAAACGAGTGTCTGCTTGCCAGATTTCTTTTATCCCACGGCTTTCAGCGTATTTAGCCATTTCTAGCTCATACGCGATCTCGTGTTTGTCTTGAAAATAAAGTGCGATTCGGGAGTTCATTTATGGCGACATTATCTCCTTTAGCGTAGTAGCGTCGTTATTGTGCCTTTAGTTCCTGTTAATCCCACTCAAATAGCTTCTCCCGCCGCCAATTACGAACATGCAGTATTAGCTGAAGGTGCTTCAAGGATTTTGCATACTTCTGGGATTGTCCCCGTAAAACCCGACGGAACTGTTCCAGAGAGTATTAGTGATCAAGCAGAAGTCATCTGGCAAAACATAAGGGAAATCCTTAAAGAAGCATCCATGGAGATAACTGACATTACTTTAGTGACTACATATGTAGTACCGGATCATGACTTATCTGAAGTCATGGCAGTACGAGATGAGACTTTCGGTTCACATCAAGCGGCATCAACTCTTCTTGTAGTGTCACAGCTTGCTCAAAAGTCTTGGAAAATGGAAATTGCTGTTGTAGCTATTTCAGATTCCTAGGCCGATTTTTTTGCGTTGAACTTAGAGGTTTTAGGAAGTCGCGGAGTTGGCTTCATGCCATCTGCCGACAGCCTTATTTTGGAGCACTCCAAATAGCCAGAATACGAGAACTCCAAGAGCAGAAGACAAAATTACGCATGACAGAAGCTCTTCACCCTGAAGCCTGTTTGCGTGTTTCTTGAGCATCTGCCCAATTCCAGCCTCACCTTTTCCAAAGAAGAAATCTCCAACGACCGCCCCGATTACAGACAATCCAGCCGATATCCGAAGTCCCGCAAAGACAGCCGGTAGTGCAGCAGGAAACATTAGTTTTCTTAGACGTGTAAGTCTGTTTGCGTGGTGGAGAGTAAACAGATCGTGCATTCCTCTTTCCGCGGACTGCAGTCCAAATAGAGTGTTAACGATAATAGGGAAAAGTGAGATGATTACACAGACAACAACACGGGACCTTTGACCAGTTCCGAACCAGAAAGAAATCAAAGGAACAATTGCCAAAATAGGTATGGCCTGAAGCGTTACCATGTATGGAAAAATTGCTCGTTCCATAAATTTTGCTTGACTCATGAGAATTGCGAGAATAAAACCTAGGCCGATAGATATAGACAAACCTATTAATGCTACTTCTGTACTTGACCACAGCGCTTGTAATGACTCGCTTCTATTATCGCCGTCTAGAAAACCAACGTCGATGACACTGTGGATAGGTCGAAGTAGGAAGCGCCTTTTTTCTTCCAGAAGCCCAAAGGAAATGTAATACCACAATCCAATTACACCTGCTCCCAAAATTAGTGGCGGCATAAAGGCAGCGACGTATTTTTTGGTCCTAGACGGTTGAGTTGGGATTGTAGACGAAGATGTTTGTTTTTCTTCAATAATGCTCATGAGTGTGAACCTCTTAATTCGACTGAAACTTTTCCGCATAACTCAGCAAAGTCTGCTTCAAATCTGAGATCTGGTTTTCTCGGGTATTCGAAGGGAATATCAAATTCCGCAACTATACGTCCAGGTCGTGCAGACATCACCAGAACTTTGGTTGACATAAAAACAGCTTCACTGATTGAGTGAGTAATAAATAAGCCAGCGAACCCCTCTTGTTTAAAGAGTTGTTGAGTCTCTTCGTTCAAATGTTCGCGGGTTATTTCATCAACAGCTCCAAAAGGTTCATCAAAAAGAAAAACAGGAGGTTTTAAAGTTAGAGAACGAGCGAGTGAGCATCTCATTTTCATACCGCCTGAAAGAGATTTCGGATAATGATCTTCGAATCCTTCCAATCCAACTAGTTCAATTGATTCTTGCACTAGTTTCTTGCGTTCTTGTATACCTGTGCCGTGAAGTTCTGCAAGAAGTTCTACGTTTTTGCTGACTGTTCTCCAAGGCAGCAAAGTTGCATCCTGAAAAACATAACCGAGTCTTTCACGGTCCACTGTCACATTTCCGTTTGTAGGTTCAAGAAGACCTGATGCAATCTTCAATAAAGTCGATTTTCCGCAACCAGAAGGCCCTACGATTGTTATAAATTCGCCTCTACTGAGGTCGAAAGATATGTTTTGCAGAGCCTCTGTTCCATCAGGAAAAATCATTCCTATGTCATCAAATGACAAAGACGCAGAAGTATTTAAATTTTTATCCAACTTTTTCTCACTTGGTCCTATCAGCTACCTAAAACCTTTTGTATAGGGGAGCACATTAATATGAATGTTGACTTACTAAGGAAGCAGGCTACAAAGAAACACGCTTCTTTTTACAGCTATCATTATTTATCTTGTTTGCAATAATCATTCCCAAAACCTCCTAAAGTAAAAATATGAAAACAGGGGTTTTTCTTTTCGGTGGTGTTGAGATGGAAGACGCAGGGCCGGACCTGCCGATTCCAACTGATAGACGATACAGCAACGAACAGATGTGGAAAGCGACAGAGCAGATCATTGATGCGGCTTGTTTGTCGGACAAGCTTGGTTTCGATTCTTTTTGGCTCACTGAACACCATTTCCAGTATGAGGGCTACGAAGTAGTGCCTAATGGAATTCTTCTGGGTGCCATAATTGCTGAACGGACAGAACAAATTCATATAGGAATGGCTTTCAATATTGTCCCGCAATGGCACCCACTTCGACTGGCCGAAGATTTTGCTACCTTGCACAACATTTCAGGTGGAAGAGGGATTCTTGGAGTTGGAAGAGGAACAGTACCCAGAGAAGCTGAAACACTCGGAAGTCAGATCGGTAGTTTTGACAATCCTGATCAAGCTTCAGCAGATGATTTCAATAGAAAACAATTTGATGAAGCAATGGATATCATCCAGCTCGCTTTGAGTGAAGAACTGTTTTCTTATCACGGTGAAATTTATGATTTTCCTCCTCCAGGCATTCCAGATAGGGGAGGCACGGTCCAGGAACTGACTTTGGTGCCAAGACCTTTGTACCCTTATGAAACATGGCAGGCAATTACGTCTCCTCCCACTCTCGAAGTTGTCCCCAAAAGAGGTTGGGGGGGTGTTTTTTGGAATTCACATCCTACTTTCATCAAATCTCAGTGGGATAGGTTTGCTGAATTGTATGAAGAGTCACAAAATCATTCACTTGAATCTGGTGAAAAAAGAATGTTGGTTAGATGTGTTTGTGTAGCTGATACATATGAAGAGGCTGTTGAATCAGTGCGTCCTGGTCACGATGAAATGTGGAAATTTTTAGGGCCCTATGGATGGAGTAAGGGTTATATGGGGCCGGACGGGAAACCTTCAAAAGCTGGTTTGATTCCTACTCTAGAGGAGTCTCTGGAACAGAAGATTTGGATTGTTGGTTCGGCAGATGATGTTGGTGAACAAATCGAGTGGTACAGAGATCTGTTGGGAGTTGAAAATTTGATGCTTTTTCCAATGATGCCTGGTGATAGTTACGAATCAGGCACAGAGCAACTACACAGGCTTGCTGAAGATGTTCTACCTAAGTTCGCATAGGTAAAGAATATATTTATACATGGTTTGGGTTTTAACCTTCTTTTTTAAGTAATTTGTAAGACTGTGAGTGAAGCAGAGGTAGTAGTTGTAGGCGGTGGTCATAACGGTCTTGTTTGCGCTGCTTATCTTGCACGCTTAGGTGTCGAAACGATTCTCATTGAAGCAAGATCTTCTGTTGGGGGTTGTGCGTCTACGGTGGATGATTTAGGTGCAAGATTTAATATTTGTCACTGTGAACACAACCTAGTAAGAGCGATGCCGATAATCGAAGAACTTGATTTAGCTACCTATGGGTTGAAATATTTAGAAACAGAAGCAAGTTCAATTTGTGCTTTCCATGATGAAAGCGACCCGTGGGTTATTTATTCCGATATTGAAAAGACACTTGCTGGATTAGCTGCAACCCACCCAGACCAAGTTGATGGTTATAAAAGATATTTGAGAGATGCTTTGCCAGTAGCAAGATTGGCTCTTGATCTGGCTGCAACTCAACCATCTTCCTACAGTTTCGCTTCAAGAGCATTACAAAAAAGAGGTGAAGGATTAAGTCGACTTCTTAGGTGGTCTCGCAGCAGTGCGATGGAAATATTGAGCCATTATTTCAGTGATTGGCACTTGATAATGCCTACGATTTCAGTAGGGCCGACAGTATGGGGTCTAGCCCCTGAAACCCCTGGAACAGGTATGGCGGCTTTGGGCTATGCCACTAGACACATCAATCGTGTGGGAAGACCTCAAGGGGGTAGCGGTTCTCTTACAGATTCGACAAAAGTTTCATTCGAGTCAGCAGGAGGCGAGGTTCGTTGTGGATCCAGAGTGGAAAATGTGCTTATTCAAGATGGATCAATCAGAGGTGTGAGACTTTCGGATGGAGAAATTATTAATACACGAACGGTTGTCGCAGCATGTGATCCGAAAAGAGTTTTTGTTGAGTGGATAGGAGAAACACCAAGAAAAGCAAGAAAAATGGTAGATAAGTGGAGACAATTACCGGTTCCTGAAGGTTACGAGTCAAAGATAGATGCTGTTTTAAAGGAACTTCCCGAGCCGAAATGGGGGGAGAAAATTCGTGCGACCCATAACGGTTTGAATCCATTAGGTCAAACAACAATAATTTCTCCTTCACCACAAGATTTAATTGAAGCGCATGAAATGAGACCTTTGGGGAAAGTTGCAACAAAACCGACAATGCTTATTGATATTCCATCTGTTCCTGATGACACTTTGAAGACATCTTCGGGCGAACACATTCTTAGTCTTGAAGTTCTTTTTACTCCATATTCAATTCAAGGCGGCTGGGATAATTCCAGTGAGCCTAGAAGATGGCTAGATATTTGGAATTCATTAATGGGATCAGAAGGAAGCGAAAAAATAGAAGAATGGCGAGTAATGACACCTAAAAACTATGAAAATGAATTCTCTATGCATAGAGGACATACACCATCTTTCGGAACTTCACCATTGAGTACATTTTTCGGGCGTGATAAAGAACTGACAAGATATAAAACTTCAATTGAAGGTCTTTATTTATCTGGAGCCGCAACTTATCCAGGTGCAGGGATAGTTGGCATTTCTGGAAGGAACGCAGCTTATGTAGTAAGTCGAGCTATAAAAGGTCGCGATCGGCTTAGGAAATCAAAGTGAATTTACCCATCAGTGTAAATCTGATGCCGACTTCAAAAGTTGAAAAGTTAGTTGAACTGGCAGAACTTTCTGAAAAGTTAGGATATAAAAGATGCTGGGTGTATGACGAGGGACTACACACGAGAGATGTTTTCGTCACACTTACTTCGATAGCAATAGCAACGAAGAAGATCCTGATAGGTCCCGGGATAACCAATCCATATGTGCGTCATCCAGGAATTACAGCCTCCGCAATAGCAAGTTTGGACGAAGTAAGTAATGGTAGGAGTTTTATAGGACTCGGTGCTGGTGGCGGCTTAACGCTCAATCCACTTGGGATCGAAAGATTGAAACCTGTAACAACTGTTTCAGAAACTGTGGTTGCTCTCAGAGGGCTTTTCTCGGGACAAAAAATAGACCTCGAAGGGAATGAATTCTCACTGAAATCAGCTTCTTTGAACTACGGACGTGAAAACATAGAGATATTTTTAGCCGGTCGTGGTAAACGTATTACCCAATTAGGTGCTGAGTTAGGTGATGGCTTTTATCTGAGTTATATACACAAAGACTTTTTGTCTGGGCACCTTGAAGCATTGCGAAACGCAGCGAAACGTGATCCATTTAAAATCGTTTATTCGACCATGATCGTTTCTTCTCAAAAAGAGTTTGAAGAAGCGCGTGCTGCGTTGAGTTTTAGACTTGTTGATTCACCACAGGAAGTAAAAGACTATATAGGAATGACAGAAGAGATAAACAATCAAATAAAAACAGCACTTTCTGAAGGCGGTCCCTCGAATGCAGCCAAATACGTCCCTAGCGAATGGGTTGAACAGTTCGTAATAACAGGATCTTCTTCCGAAGCTTCAGAAGAACTTATAAATCTCTTTGATAAAAATGGAATAGATGAGTTTCAATTACCAATTGGAAACCCTGAAGAGGCAGAAAAAGTTATTTCACGTACTTCAAAAATGTTTGCCTAGATTAATTTCAATTTAGGTAGTCGTTAAGATTTATGGTTGGATAGGAAACTCGAGAACCGTATTCACGCCGTTCCCTTTTGTAGGTGGCATCGATGCCAACCTTCGTGCTTATACCACGAGTATCGGCTGTTGGGTCCATTTCATGTCCTTGAGCTAAAGGAATAGAAAACACATCTTCCTCCCAGTTAACCCGGTTAGTGATAGCCCAATGCAATTCTGACGGTTGGAAAATATCAATATCTCTATCTACAACAACGACATTCCTGATATTGATATGGGCTGCCATCGCAGACAGTGCAAGATTCTTAGCGGTTCCTGGATTATCTCGATCTATTTGGATGACTGCTAGAAATCCATTTCCATAAGGAGGAATATAAACCTCTGCGGAAGGATCCAAGTGCCTCACATAACTTCTTAATAGAGGTTCTCTAGGCAGAATATTTCCTATATAGATGTGTTCATACCAACCAGGAATAATTGTTTGGAAAATAGGATTGTCACGCCAAGAAATAGATGAAACTTCAAGAGTTGGGCTGTCCCAAGCTTCCCCGTGGTAGCCATGAAATTCTGCCAGAGGCCCTTCTGGGGCACGTTTTGCTGGATGTAGAAAACCTTCAATAACTACTTCAGCTGATGAGGGGATATCTATGTCTACAGTGAGCCCCTTGCAGACCTCTATTCCTCTACCCCTAATGGCACCTGCAATAAAAAGCTCATCCACGTGTGTTTTAACACCAGCGGCGATCATGATGGCAGGATCTAAACCCATAGCAAGAGCAATAGGAAATGGGTCGTCCGGATTTTCTCGAGACTTCCAAAAAGTGCCTACGTCTCTCCATTCATTCACGTTGAATCCGAGAATATTTTTGTCGAGTTTAGACATGCGGTTGTAGCTGAGATTTCCTCTACCAGAAATAGGATCCTTAGATACCGTTACGGCACCCGTGATGAAAGGTCCGCTGTCACCCCTAGAGTGCGTCAGAATCGGTAAATTTTTAAGATCAATCTCGCTTCCTGAAATAGTATTGTCTTGCCAGTCTGCTTTATCTGTCCTTATTGGGCTGACACCATTTGACGGATCAAGAGCGTTTTCCATAGTGTCGGCAACTTCAGACAGTTCACAGCCTAGAGCTACAGCGGCTCTGCTATGGGACGCTACACCTCCGCAAAAGACTGGCCATGGGCTTTCAGTCACATTTTCGAAAAGACAAGCTCCTTTGCCTTCACGCGCAATACTTGCAGCAACATCTGCTAATTCATACTCAATCGAAACTGGATTACTGACTTTAACCAACTGGCCATCAGAATCTAGAGCCGATATAAAATCGCGTAAATCTTTTATTTCAGTCATCCCTGAAGTTTAGATGAAGTTCTTGCTTAAAGTCCTTCTGGACTTATTTGAGTAGATTGCAAAGAAGAAGAAATTAGAACTCCACTCTTAAAAACTTTCCTGGACATTGGCGCGTCAGCAATAGCTCCCCTTAGCGAGGGTGCGTCTATAGCTACAAAATCAGCTAAAGACCCAGACGATAAGTCGGCTTTTTCAAGCCCCATAGCTTTTCTGGCATTTACACTCACCATTTCGTAGGCACTTTCTGGCATTTCATGTGCAGCCAAAACCAAAAGTGAAGCAGTTTCGAGTGGATCACTACGACCTACAAGATTAAAGGGGTCTTGAACGTTGTCACCGCCAGCTGCAACTAAAACTCCTGCATCTCTAAGACTCTTAATCGCGGTAAGAGCACGGGGTGTAGCAGTAGGGATTTCTCTCCCTTGGAGAAAAAGGTTTGTTTGAGGAAGGGGCAAAACAGCGATATTAGCTTTTGCAACATCAGTTGAAACCTCTTTTTGTTTTTTTAGACTTTGCATTCCTAAAGTAACGCAGTGGCTTGCTGTAACAGAGTTTTCAAAACTCCGATCCATTACCTGTTTAGCTAAGTCGTGAAGTGTCAAAACTGATTTATCAAGCATTTCATCTACGTGTAAATCAATTCCTATACCTGCATCTTCGGCTACATCTAAAGCATCTTTAATCAAAACCGAAGGGTTAGGGTCAAGGTGAGGGCAGCCTCCGACCAGATCCACTCCAGTTTCTATTGCTACTTCTAAAGCTTTTCGATTGTCTGTCCCTTCGGAGCCGGTCATGGGATTTATTGTTAAGGCAACTATTTGAACATCGATAAGGCCTTCAACAAGTTTCCTGGCTTCGCGAACTGCTTCTAAGGCGCGAGAACCTAATGCAACATTTACATGAGTCCTAACTGCTGTAACGCCTCTGGAGACTAGTAGACGCATCGCTTCCACTGCACGGTAGATAGTGTCCTCATAAGTTATTTCTCCACGAGCTGTTGCAGATATCCAAGCTTCTATGGCACCAGATAAATCACCTGCGGGGTTGGGAACATTTTCAGCTGTTAGTGCTTTGTCAAGATGCGCATGAGGCTCAGCCATACTCGGTATCACAAGCCATCCATTGAGGTCCATACCATTTTCAGACACTGGAGAGGGTTTCTGTAACTCTGTGATGGTTTCTATGCGGTCATCATTTATGTTGAGGTTAACTAATCTGCCGTCTTCTAACCGAGCGTTATGAAGAACTTTAAGCATCCCAATCACCCCATTCCATGTCATCTCCCCATGGGCGAATAAACACTTCATCTGGGCTTGCTTCGATCCCTCTTTCGGGATAGGGGTCATCACCTACAATCGGCACGATCATTCGATGATCGTACGTGGCAGCATCCACTAGCCTGTCTGCACCTATTTGCCAAGGCAGGTTAGACCATGAATTCATATAGTGGTGCACTAGAGCCCTTCGACTTGTATCGCCAGAGTTTCTAAGAGATCGATGTAATAAATAGCCATTAAAAAAAACAGCTGACCCAGCTTTTACTTCAACGATTTCTTCATTGTCTGAGTTGAAACCGTAACTTTCGTCTGAAAGGTCAAATTCTTCAGTTTCATTATGTGGTCTCGTTGGCCAAAGCTGTCCCATTTTGTGGCTTCCCGGGATAACTCTTAAGCAACCGTTATCCAGGGTTGCGTCGTCTAATGCGATCCAGACACCTACAAGAGAACGGTCCCTAGTAGGGATAAAGCGTTCGTCTTGATGCCAGGCTTGACCTGGGAAGCCAGGAGGTTTGAGAAAAAGCATCGACTGCATGCATTTGACCCTTCCGTCCCAGTGGGGGATATGAGCTCCTACGATAATTTGGAGAACTTCTTTGATTTTTGGATGGCCCAGAGTTTCAAAAATTGGGCGTGAAACCCAGTGAGGGAAATGAACAGCTAGGAGCCCAGAGTCTTTGTCTACTAGATCCAATGGGTCTTGAATGGGATAAGTTCCGTCTCGAAATTTAGGAATTTCTGCCTGAATATTTTCTACAGTGTCTTGGTCAAAAATTTCTGGAACGACCAGATAGCCATCGTTGATATATTTTTGAGCCATTTGATCAAGATCCATAGTTTGATGTTACCCACAGGACACAAAGGTGCTTATGTCCGGTGACGGGACTACAGTTCAAATCTCATGGTAAGAATTAACTTGTAAGTAATTTAAGGGAGAAATTAGTAAATGGAAGGTACTTTGCATCGGCTGGTTGTTGGTATCAGTGGAGCTAGCGGGGTCATATACGGCATCCGTATTCTTGAAATATTAAGTGAAATCCAAGAGGTAGAAACCCATTTGATATTAACGAATGCAGCTAAACAGACAATAGGGATGGAAACCGATTTTTCATCGGGTGAAATTGAAAAACTTGCTGATTACTCTTATCCGATCAAAGATATTTCAGCGGGACCCGCCAGTGGAACATTTCCGTGTGACGGAATGATTATTGCCCCATGTTCGATTAGAACTTTGTCGGCAGTAGCAAACTCGCATAGTTCCGACTTGCTTACGAGAACGGCGGACGTGACCTTAAAAGAAAAAAGACCTTTGGTTCTAATGGTAAGAGAAACACCGTTTCACTTAGGGCATTTGCGTTTGATGCAACAAGTCGCAGAAATCGGAGGAGTGATTTTCCCTCCTGTGCCAGCTTTTTACAACAAACATAGAGACCTTGATGAAGTAATTTCGCATACTGCTAAAAGAGCGCTTGAACAAGCCGGAATTGAGATTAAAGAGATGGACAGATGGACAGGCCCCCGAGATTGAGAAGATGATGCTAGTTGATCAATCGCGTTAGAAGCGATAAGTGGTTATCCTATAAAGATGTCTGGAAGACTAGCCGATATAACTGGACCGAATATCCCAGAGAAAATAAGCGATGAATCCGTCATTTTGCTTCCCGTAGGGGCAATTGAACAGCACGGACCGCATTTGCCAATGTCGGTAGACACGGTCATTGCAGAAGAAACGTCTAACGCTCTTCTTGACTCGCTAGGAAATGAGATGGACCTATGGCTTCTTCCAACACTGTCAATTTCAAAATCAAACGAACACACATGGTCGCCCGGGACACTTTCATACAGTTCGAATACGATGATGAACGTTCTTGATGACATAGCTAAATGTGTATCTACAACTGCTGCGAGAAGGTTAGTTATTTTAAATGGGCATGGTGGTAACACGTCTCTTCTGATAACAGCATGTAGGGATATACGTGTTGCTCATGGACTCTTAACATTTCTGGTCCACCCCTCTGTGCCACCAGCGTCTGGTGGTACAAGCACAGAGGAAGAAATGGGAATGGGAATTCATGGTGGATTAAATGAAACTTCAGTTTTTGCTTACTTGCGGCCAGGAGAAGTCCAAATGGAAAAAGCTATTCGTCGTGTACCTGAATGGATGGCAGAAAATAAGTGGGTGAAATTTGGAGGTAAAGTCCAATTTGGTTGGACGAGTAAAGATTTCGGAATTGAAGGATTTATAGGTGACCCAACGGGCGCAAATCCTGAATTAGGTAAAGAACTTTTCGAATCAGCAGTAGAATCACTTTCCGGTCAACTCCGCGAAATAAGCCGTTTTGATTTTCAGGAGAACTGATTTGAGTTCAGAAAAGGCAAAGGCTGAATTCACAATTGAACCATTCACAGACGGAGACCCGGGTCCCCATGTGAAGGAGACTATTTCCGTAGCTAAGAAGTCAGGTCTCAATGTTGAGATTGGACCTTTCGGCACGACTGTAACAGGTGAGCAAGAAAAGATTTTTCAACTGGTTTCAGATCTGGTACAAACGGCTATGAACAATGGTGCTTCTCGGGTATCTCTCCAAGTAACTTCAATTTAAACTTTAAAAGTCCCTGTCCACACCTGTCAGCAGGATAACGATTGAGTCATCAGAATTTATGCAGCCGTCTTTTTTCGCTCCAATTAGCCCCGCAAGTCCGGCGGTTCCAGTAGCGCTGGCAGAGATATCTGTATGGTCTGCAATCATTTTTTTTGCCAAAACTATATCTTCCTCATTTGCGCTTATAGGCCCTCCGATATTGTCCCCTAAAAGCATGTCCGAAACTAAAGGAAGCCAGTCGTAGGTGATGTCATCGAGTATTCCAGTGGCAGCGGAAGAGGGATTTTCCCATGGCTTCATGTACTTCGGTGGGTTTGAAATAGCTTCGGAGAGTGCTTCTGAAGGGTTGTCACTATCAGCTATGAGGTTAAAGGCAATTAAAAGTGGTGAACAACCGTTTGCTTGAACAGTGTTGAGAGAAGGTCTACTTTTTAAAATTCCAAGATTTTTAGCATCTGTTAGAGCCTGCAAGGTGCTGCTCGCAAGTGCTCCTCCACCTACTTGCACTAGGAGCCTGTCAGGTTCTAGGTCATGTCTTCTTAATTGTGTTGACATTTCAAAACCAAGTGTTTTACCACCATCAATAGTCCATATATTTTCTGTTCCTTGACAGCCAAATGGCAGGGCTCCTTCCTCAAGCAATTCTCTAAATCGCAACATGCAAGGATCCCCTGATTCATCACTTCTTCTTTCACAAATCTGAATTTGGGCACCATTGTCTGAGAGTCCATCTAGGAGGGATGTTTCCGCCCATGTAGGAACATTTACAGTCAAAGTTCTTTTAGACGCTTTCGCAATTACGGAAGCAGCCAGAGCCGCATTTCCACAGGAAGCGATCGTCAGAGGTTTATCTTTTGGAACTCCTTCGATTTCAAGGCGTATCGCAAGGCCAAAAAGATGGCGCGCCTTGTGACTGCCCGACACATTAACAGTCTCATTTTTTGCCCAAATTCCGCCTCTTTGGCCTATAGCTTCAGAAAGCTCGGCTAAAAGAACTAGTGGGGTCTCTTGAAAACCAGTTGCTGCTATTTCGCTTACTGCATCATCTAAATTCTTAACGAGAGATAGAAAATCCTGATCACCCATTCCATTAGAGGTTGCTAAATGGTAGGACCACAGGAGTTTTCGGTATTCGACAAATGGATTTAAATCCGAAAGATGATCATTAATTTCCCAACTTGATCCAGGAGGCAAACCTAGCCAACCGGAATTTTGGTCTAGAAAGTTCACTTCGCTTTGATTAGTCCTGTTTTAGAGTTGAATTCATTGATCAAATTATCCCACACCGGAGCCAATTTTTGTATGTGTTTCCAGAACTGTTGGTCTCTTCTTACCTCAAAGTCAGAGAATTCGATTCCTTGCTGTTCGACCCATGTGTAGTAACCAAGATTGAATATGCGGTTACGTCCAACATCATCTAAGAGTTCAACATTTTTTGTGTCAGCGCCGAGAAGATGCTCATTTACTATCGCACTTGCATCTTTAGAACTAAAGCCTTCTGAAAATTCATTTTCAAGAAGATGGGTTTTCTCACTTTCATAGAGTTCGGATCCATCTGTTGCTACCGTGACAATCATTTCATCTGGACCAAGATCGAGAGCTTTCGCTGTTTTAATCGCTGCTAATAAATTGCAGGTAGAAGAAAAACCAAAATGACGGAGTTGATCCACGATGTCAGGGGAGGCTCCTAATTCTTCGACTAGAAAAGATTTACCTTCGTCAGATGTGAAAACAAGATTCAAACCATCGGTAGCTTTATCGCTAATTGCTACAACTACATCCGTATTGGTCACATTGTGTATGAGTGGTATGTGTTTGTCGCCGATTCCTTGAATATTGTGTTCACCAAAACCGTTATAGAGCATCGTCGGGCATTCAAGAGCTTCAACTGCGATTATTTTAGCCCCATGATTTTCTTTCAAACGTTCACCAGCACCTAGTGTTCCAGCTGAACCAGAAGCGGCAACGAAACCAGCGAGGCGAAGATTACTGTTTTTCTCCTTGTAGTTAAGGAAAATGTTTTCTAATGCGCGTCCCGTAACTTCATGGTGACCAACATGATTAGCAAATTCTGAGAACTGGTTCAAAATGAAATTTGTTTCATCTTTTTCCAGCTCGGCACATGCGTCATAAATTTCTTTCACATTGCTTTCAGATCCAGTAGTGCGAATTACGTCTTCTTCGTGAGTAATCCAACGGTCTAACCATTCAAATCTTTCCTTGCTCATGTTCTCAGGAAGAACGGCAACCCCTCTACAGCCCATAAGTCTGGAGATTGCAACGCCACCTCTGGCGTAGTTTCCTGTTGATGGCCAGATCGCTCGATGTTCTGTTGGATCAAATTGACCTGTTACAACTCTTGGAACCAAACACGCATATGCAGCTAGAACCTTATGTGCTGTAATCATCGGAAATCGATTACCGAAAGCAAGAGCGATCGGTGCTGCCACGCCTGTAAGTTCAGATGGTAGAACTATGTGTTCAGGCAAAGACACAAAATCTCCATTTAGATCGTTGTGCCAGTGAACTCTGAAAAGATTTCTTGGGTCGGCAGAGTCCTTGTCAATTTTTGATAGATCTTTTCTTATATCTGGATCAATTACTTTAGGGTCGGCAAGCTCACAAAAGGTAGGGAGTACGATTTTCTGCTCCCTGAAACGTTTCACACTTCTTTCGTATCTATCTTCATCAACGATGTCTGTGTGTAGGCCAACTCTCTTCAGGTCGAAAGTGTCAGGTTCAAAGCTTGGCTTCTCAAACGCGCCTACTCCATCTCCTGATTGTTGTAATGAATCCACATATGCAGGTTACAGCTCATATCGGTAGCAAAATCCCCAGAAGGCTCACAAATTTATAAGAGTTTTCAGGGCTCCACTCTTTTCACCCGAAGAAATGAGAAACTCTAGCAATGAGAAGGATCTGGTTAAAGAGCACAGGCATTGTTTTTGTTATTTTTTTAGTTGTTCTTTTAGCAGCTAGAGCTGCAGAGCCATCTATTCGGCCTGTTTTATACGAAGCGAGACCATCACTTACTCTTCCGACTACGACTGTTGCTCCGACTACGACTGTTGCTCCGACTACGACTGTTGCTCCGACTACGACTGTTGCTCCGACTACGACTGTTGCTCCGACTAC
>Ga0208261_1000042_pt1 | contig 47329 bp, 47 predicted proteins | sample Knorr_S7_td_DCM__FD_185595 | JGI IMG/M metagenome (GOLD analysis project Ga0208261, IMG submission 185595) | Marine microbial communities from Southern Atlantic Ocean transect - Knorr_S7_td_DCM_ad_131m_LV_B (SPAdes) (version 3) | ecosystem: Environmental > Aquatic > Marine > Oceanic | place...
TGATATAGTTTTTTTATTTCTATTGTTAATAATAATATACTGGGATATATTTTTTTCCCAATCCAAAGAAGTGTTTTTCAATACGGAATTTATTGCTTCATCATTTGAGCAATTTTTACAATCTGCACTAATAATGATATCATTAACTAATTGATCTCTATATACTATATTTAAATCATAAATAGAAACCAATGAATCAAGCACATTCTTTAGTGATTTATCATTATAAGAAAAATTTATTGGAGACTGTTGGCTAAATATTAATGTAGTATTAAGGAATAAGAATATTCCAAGAATAGATAACGTATTAGTAAAAGATATATGTTTCCTTTTCAAATCTATATGACCGTTGAGATAGGATGGCTAAAGTTGTTAACACCCCATCTAAATCTTCAGCATCAATTACTCCAGTTATAGATATTTTGTTCAATTGATTGCTATCAAGTTTAATATTTACATTAAATTTACGTTCAATTTGATCACATACCGTCTCAAGATTTGTTTTGTTCAAAATCAATTTATTATAAATCCACCCTGGGTATTCCGGATGCGGGATATGTTGAGGAGATAGAGAGCCGCTATCTATGTAATGCCCTTTACTAACGGTTATACTTTCTGATTCTTGCTTTTCAATAATTGGAGTAAAGGCAACAGCCCCTTCATTAACCACAACTTCAATCATATTATTTCTTGAGTTTATATTAAACTTAGTTCCTAGTACAGTAACTGAACCATTTTTTGTATTAACTATGAAAGGTGAATCTCCTTTTTCTACGTGGAAATATCCTTCTCCAATTAAATTAACTATTCGAGATTCTGAATTAAAGTTTCTCCTATATTTTAAAGAACTCTCAGAGTTAATTTTAATATAAGTACCATCAGATAAATTAAATTCTTTTTGGCTTCCCCGTTCAGCATGTATAGAGACATGATATATTTTATCATAAATAAGCGGACTTGATAGAATAAAAATAACTAAAAAAGTAAACGCATAGGCAAGCCTGGGTTGAAAAGTAGGAAAAAATGATCTCGACCGAATTTTTGAAGGCAAAATTTCATTCTTATCAAGCTTTTGTTCTAAGCGCATCCAAGCATCTGCAGTATCTACAGCTGCATTCGTTTTCAAATTACTAGTTGCATCCCAAATGGATCTTAAATCATCGGGTAATTTATTTTTAAAAGTTTTCAATTAATTCCTCTATAAATTAATAAAATTTCTTTCCACGTATATATAACGATCATATATCTATAAATACTTACAAATAGTTTGATAATTTGGAACGTAATATTTTAAGGGCACGATATAATTGATTCTCAACAGTCCGACGTGAAATATTTAATAACTCAGCTATATCCTGATTTGGCAAACCATTAACTCTACTTAAAATAAATATCTCTCTACATTTTTCTGGTAAATTATAATTAACTATCCTTTGTATTTTTTCTTCAAGTATCTTTGATTCATATTGATCAGCAGGATTATCCATATCAGATTGTGTAGGTTCCGGTATAAAATCTTGATGGCGTATTTTAACATTTTCATGCCGAAAATAATCCATACATAGATTATTACTTATTTTTGCTATATAAGAAAAAAATGACTGGTTTGGCTTTATATTTTTTTTATGCTTCCACACACGAAGAAATGTTTCCTGAACAATATCATCAGCAATTACTTCATCTTTTAACCTATATAATACAAAATTAAATAATGATTGATGGTGTTTTGTAAATAAATCCCGGAATGAATTTTTATCAGCTTCTTTTAAGCGACTAAGTAACTCTTTATCATTCTTTGGCATATAGATGAATTATTTAAAGTTTGTGATTGAATTTACGTCTACAAATTACAAGATATAATTACTTGGATTAATACCTACAAAAAAAAACGGACATTAACTTGTCCGTTTTAATTTGCTCCGGAGGAGGGACTCGAACCCCCGACAAAGTGGTTAACAGCCACCTGCTCTACCAACTGAGCTACTCCGGAATAATTATTGTGATTTATAAGCGCAGCGAATTTATATTATTTTAATATTCCTTCAAATCTCTACATTTCTTTTTCAGCAATTAACATTTTACCTTTATCGAACAGGCCATGGTCAATTTGATCCTCACTTAAATATACTTTTCCATCTTCGTTATGAGGTTTTCCTATTTTAGAATGTATAGATTTTAAACCCCCTAACCATTTTCGCTTATCAGATAAATAAACTAAGTCCCCAACTTCAGCTCCTAATTTCAATAGATCATTTTTTGAAAACATAACTTCATCTTGTTCATGATCAGACACAAAGAAATTTACCTCAACAGTCTCTCCAAGCTTTTCATTAACCTTAGATCCTTTAAATGCAAGTTTTGCTTCATTAATAGAATATACAGTAAGACCCTTTGTTGATGATTCTTCATCGTAGTCACTGTAATAAGTAACAATTATTGGAACAAGAACAATAATAAATACAGGAAAAATAAATTGTAGAGAACTGAACCCAAGGATTGCTAATAAATAAACAACACCCGTAAATACTGATAATACCCACATAATGCTTTTACTATTTTTATTACTCTTAATTGTTGAAGCTATATTTTTTTGTATAACAGTTGTTACAGTAACAAATACGCCTACACCCACACAAACTATAAGATTATAAAAGGCACGTATATACGAATATGGACGATCTGGATTCATTTCGATACCATGATCAAATGGAGAAATAAAAACTTCAGGAAACCTTGCTCCTAATATCATGAGAACAACACCACCTAAAAATGTCGTAATTACCCCTGCAGGAGTAAATCTTTTCCAAAAAACGCCCATGAATATTGCGACTACCAAAGGAGGTGTTAAAGTTGAATGAAAATAACCATGGGCTTCATATACTGTGGGAAACTGTATAAAGGCTAGAACTGATAAAACTCCAGCTGCAGTAATTGCAATTGAAGTTATTCTTGCTGCAAATAACTCCTGTTTATCTTTTTGTTTATTATTATCATACTTTTTCTTTAAATATTTCATTATAGGTCTGTATACATCATTTACAAATATTGCAGCTGTGGCATTAATTAATGTATCAACAGTTGACATTAAAGCTGCTGTAAGCGCAGCCATAATAAATCCAAATATCCCAGGACTAGTAACTATACTTGCAACAACAACAAATATTTCATCTGGACTGGTATTTGGACTTACAATCCCAGGATCCATAACAGACATGGCCTTACCAAGCCAACCTGCATTTCCAACAACAATTGCAGATAGAGGTAAAACAAATAATATATTTATAGTTGCTGCTTTACGACCTTCATTTACACTTTTACATGCCATAAATCGCATTAGTAAACCTTGGTTCATAAATAAGAAACCAACTGAGCCAGCAACAGCATCCTGCCAAAATATACCTACGAAATTAAAACTAGATGGTTCATTAAAATCTGCAAGGGGTAATTTCCAGGTTAACGGTAACAGATCCCAAAACTCTTGACCTCCACCCACATAAGTAATGCCAAGAATAAATAATAGAAATCCAGCAAAAAGTAATATAAATCCTTGTAGTAAATCTGTAAATATTACAGCTGTTTGACCTCCAAAAGTAATGTAAATACCTGTAATAATAGCAATGACAATTATAGCTCTCATTAATGTAATATCTACTATACTGCCAAAGATTTGAAACGATTCTGGAAGCATTGGGATGACAGCCTTACCCAGAGTTAAAAACCCAATACCTATATAACCAATCATATAGAATAAAAGTAAAATTGTTGCCAAAAATCTTGCAGAAGGGTTAAATCTTTTTTCAAAATATTCTGGAATTGAACGAACTTTTGAATAAACTATTATTGGCAACCAACCAAACATAAAGAAAGGCACAAAAAACCAATCATTCAAATAAGTCATTGATGAGCTAAAACCATGCTCAAACCCTTTAGCAGAATATTTAACAAAACTATGGCTTCCTACTCCAGTAGCCACAATAGACATTGTTATTAGCCACCAACTGAATCTTCTACCACCAAAAAAGAAGTCCGAAGTATCTTTAGTATATCTTCCAAAATAAGTTCCAAATGACATAATGGCTAAAAAATAAATCACCATTACTATCCAATCAGTTGAGGTTCCTATATTATGAAAAGTTTCCATAGACTATTGAAGAGCAAAATATGTGAACAAACCATGAACAATCATAAACCAAGCATATCCTAAGAAAAAAACTTTCATCCAAGTACGATGATGCGATTTACTCAAATCAATTGCACCTGTTTTCCAAACAAGATATACACCAGAAAAAAAGAAAATTCCACCAACTCCATATAGATAAAGATACGGCAACCAAGAATGTGAAAAATAATCCATTAATTTTTATCCATTATTTTATCAAAGTGAATTTTCAATTCACTATATGTGTCTTGAAGCCCTTGAACTTGAACCTTTGTTTCTCCAATAACGGGCATAAAGTTAGTATCTCCATTCCATCTAGGCACGACATGAAAATGTATATGATCTTCAATTCCAGCTCCACCTGCAGCTCCAATATTAGCACCAAAATTATATCCATCAGTATTAAGATTCTTTTTCATGATAATCATAGACTCATTAGCGAACCAAATTATCTCATTTAAAGTGTCAATATCTAGCTGATCAGTTGTATCAACATGGTTATACGGAGTAATAAGAAGATGCGCATTATTGTAAGGATATAAATTCATTAATACAAACGAATGATTACCTCTGGATAAGATTAATGAATTTTTATCATTATTTGATTTTTGCTTTGAACAGAAGACGCAACCTTTTTCATCTTTATTTCTAATATAACTGATTCGCCATGGTGCCCAAAGTTGCCGCATAATTATTCATTATCATCTTTTTGAGATTCATTAATAAAACGCTTTTGTAATTCTTGAGGCAAATATTCATAATGACTAAAGCTTTCAGAGTGTAAACCTCGGCCACCTGTCAATGAACGAATAGCAGTAGAATAATGGTATAATTCAGATTGAGGAATTTTAGCTTTTATAACTTGAAAGCTACCTTCGGTTTCCATACCCATAATCTTTCCCCTTCTACTTGATACATCTCCCATTACATCTCCCATAAAATCTTCAGGAACTCTAACCTCTACATCCATTATTGGCTCAAGCAAGCATGGTTGAGCATTATTGAATGCATCTCTGAAGGCTCCCTTACCTGCAATTTGGAATGCAATATCCTTAGAATCAACTGGATGCTGTTTACCATCATAAAAATCCACTTTTAGATCAACTACTCGATAACCAGCAAGAATTCCATCTACACAAGCGGATTGAACACCTTTTTCAACAGAAGGGACAAACACACGATCAACATTCTGGCCTACAAGCGACGAAACGAATTCTACACCTTCACCTCTTTCTTTAGGCTCAATTCGCATCCAAACCTCGGCAAATTGTCCTGCACCCCCAGACTGTTTCTTATGTCTGTATTTAGATACACCTTTCCCTTTAATTGTTTCTCTAAAAGGTATCCTTGGTTTAAATGTATCTATATCAATACCAAATCTTCTTTGTAATCTTTGTATTGAAACTTGTAAATGCAATTCTCCTTGGCCTGATATAACCGTTTGGTGTAACTCTGGATCAACATAATAAATAAAGGTTGGATCTTCTTCATGTAAAGTTGATAGTCCAACGGCCAACTTTTCTTCATCTCCTTTAGCTTTTGGAATAATTCCCATATGAATGTTAGAATTAGGGAGTAGAACTGTATCCATAATCACCCGAAATTTCTGCGAACAAAGTGTATTGCTTGTATGGGTATCTTTTAATTTTACTACTGCACCAATATCCCCTGCATTTAAACGATTAACACTCATACGATTTTTACCATTAAGCAGAAACATTTGACCAAAACGCTCTGATTTAGACCTCGAAGTATTTAGCATATCTACGCCAGCACTAACACTCCCAGAGTAAACTCTAAAAAAAGATAAATCTCCAACATGTGCTTCACTAATAGTTTTGAACACATATACTACTGGCTCATCACCATCTAAATTAACAGATATTTCTTCATCAGATTTTGTTGATTTTGCCATAACAGTTCCTCTATCAACTGGAGAAGACCCATATTTAGAAATAAACTCCATTAATCTAGTTATCCCTATGTTAATTCCTGCAGAAGTACAGAATAAAGGGATAAAATTTTGATTTTGTATTGCATCATGTATACCACTGCGCATTTCTTCTTCAGAAAGGTTCCCTTGTTCAAAAAACTTTTCAAGTAATGTATCATCTGATTCTGCAACATATTCAATTAACTCTTGGTGCAATTCTTCTACACGGCTTTTCCATTCATCCGGCAAATCTGACTCAGCATACTTACCACTCCCATCTGTATTATATGTAATAAGTTCACTGCGAAGAACGTCAACTATCTGATTAAATCCTGGCCCAGCATTTACGGGCAACTGCATTGGAAAAACATTTTTACCAAAATGATCTTTAGCTTGCTTCAAGATATCATCAAATTTTGTATGTTCACGATCTAGACCATTGATAACTAATACTTTTGGTATATTATTTTTTGATGCAAATGACCAGACTTGTTCTGTTCCAACTTCAATACCATTCACAGAATGCAAAAGAACAACAGCCATATCAACAACAGCTAATGAACTGATAGCTTCTCCTATAAAGTCCAAATAACCTGGTGTATCTATAATATTAAACTTTTTGTTCATCCATTCAAGATGAAGTGGAGATGAATGGATTGAAATTTGTCTTTCATGTTCATCATGATGGTAATCTGAAACCGTATTCTTATCTTCAATAGATCCCATACGATTTATTTCTCCTGCGCAGGAAAGCATAGCTTCACAAAGCATAGTTTTGCCTGAAGCACCATGTCCCACGATAGCAAAGTTCCTTATATCTCCAGATGTAAATTCTTTCATTGTATCCTCGGATTATTATTAATAAAAACGCTAAGAATTGTAATTTAACTTGATGTACAAATCAAGTTTTTTAAAGAAATAATTTGTTATTTTGATTGCGATTGCGACTCTTCGATAAATTCTCTTAGAGAAGGGACAATATAAATATCTGATAAATCTTTTTTACTAAATTCATTAGCTAGAATTTTTAATCTTTGCTCAATAGGTTTACGCTTATTGACTACAATAAAGTTCTCATCTTCTACTAAACATGATCCTCCAGTAAAATCTCCCTTATCTTGCAGTAATTTAATATTGAGTTTTTCAGCAAGCTCCTCGAATAACGTAACTAATTTTTCTTTCTGATTGGCCATTACTATAATAAATTTTCTCTATTATCCTTGAGATATTCTACTATTTTTTTTACTTCCTCTACTCTTTCCTTATTTACAACTAAAATAGCGTCATCTGTACCTACAACTACTAGATCATTAACACCCAATAATGCAATAAACTGCCCCTTTGACTGCAAGAAATTATTATTTCCTTCAACAATCATTCCATCACCAATAATAGTATTTCCTTCCTTATTTTTTGGACTAATTTCATGAATTACATTCCATGAACCCAAATCACTCCACTCAAATTTAGATTTAACAACATAAATATTATCTGTTTTCTCCATGAGCCCATAGTCAATTGATTCAGGAGAAATATTATGCCATATTTCATCAAAACTATCGCCTTTATCTAAGCATTTTTTAATCCTATTAATAGAATCATATAGTTCTGGCATATGTTTATCCAAAGCATTCATAAAAACATTAACATTCCATAAAAAAATTCCTCCATTCCATAAAAAATCTTTACTTTTTATAAATCTTTTTGCTAAACCTAAGTGTGGTTTTTCTGCAAACGCTTTTACTTTAAATACATTTGAATGACTTTTTATTGATTTACCTTCATGTTGAATATATCCATATGCTACAGATGGAAAAGATGGTTCCATTCCTAAAGTCACGAGTCCTTGATTATTTTTTGCAATATCTATAGAAGAATTAATTGCTTTTTCAAATTCCTTATGCCCTATAATTAGATGATCTGCAGGGAATACACCCATAGTGGCATTTTCATCTATTGCTGCTATTCTTAATGCTGCTAAAGCTATACATGGGGCAGTATTTTTAGCTTCTGGTTCAATAATTATATTTTCTGGGAGAACACCTTTTATATTATCTTTGATTTGAGTAGATAAATCTGATCTAGTTATTATAAATATATCTTCAACTTGTTTTAGTTTAAGCAATCGATCAATAGTGATTTGCAACATTGATTTTTCACCTAAAATATTAAGAAGTTGTTTAGGGTTATTATTTCGGCTCAATGGCCAGAAGCGAGTACCACTTCCACCAGCCATAATTACACAATACATGTTACTTATGTAATTTTTCTACATTTATCATTGGTAACTCTATATCCCAATTACCACGTATTTCAATAGTATCTGGTATCATATAAAACCATTCAGCAGGAACTAGTGGTTTTACTGTACCAAAACTATATTTATTATCATTATTGTAATCGTTAAAAATAGTAATAGTATACCTACCTTCAGGAACTTGATTAAAATGTAATTCTTTTTGTGAATTTACGAACGATAACTTTTTAAGTTCCTTATTTTCAACATTTAATAAGGATGCTCCTATTGAACTGATATCTTCTCCTTCAATTGGAATCTTTAGCCCCCCGTATCTTAAAAGTTTCTCTGTATTAATTTTTAATTCAATAGTTGAGTCCTGCAATATATTATCATGTATTTTTAATAAATAATTTGTTTCGGATTCCCAGTTATTTATCGGCATTATATTTACCTGCATTGGGCTAACAATTATTAATTTTTCTTTTACTTGTATCGTATCATTTTTAAATAGTTGATAAACAGTTTTATTATTACTTGGAATGGGTTTAGAAAACTTCAATTCTACAAACTCTCCTTCATTCAAATTATTTGGTGATATAGTAATATCTGTTTTAGGTGAGGTTAGATTTATTAAACTAGTATCAAAATCTGAAAATGAAAAATTTACCGAGGACGAGTCAATATAGATTTTTTTATCAATATATAAATTATTGACAAAAACTTTAAAATTTTCTGGTTTCGTTCCCAATATAGGATCAATAAATATTAAAGAACTTTCATCTTCCGGATCTATAAATGAGTTTGATACATTAATTATTTTATTATCATGAACAATTTTTAATTGATAATCTTTGTTTAAATTTTTTAATGAACGATTAAATAATATTCTTGCCCAGTTATTACCTTTCCATTCTCCATTAAGTAGTTTTAATTGATGATTCATATTACCCATTAACATATTTATGTTTGTAATAATCTCATCATCTTCAACGGATATCGTTTTATTCCAATTTAAACCAAATTTCATTCTGTTTTCATTAAGGAGCATACCTGCAAAATTTCTATCTAAGCATAAAATTAAATAATCTGCATTGGATAAATATTGAAAGGTAAATACTCCATTATTTGATACATCAGTCACGTAAGTAGGGTTTGTAAAATAAATATCTTCAAGATTATTATTTTTTATTTGCCATAAATGAACTGATGATTTTTCTTCGCTATAAACTATACCAGAAATGGAACCTTTAGAAATTTTTTCCCCAGTACTATAAGCTAATGATATAGCATCAGATAATTCGACTCCATGCTCATCTTTTATATCTCTACTTAAATTAATAACATACGTTTGATCGATTTCAAGATCATCTGGCAAATCAATAATTACTATTTCACCCTTTGATATAATTGATAAATCGTTTTGGAGAATGGGAAAAATACGAATCCCTTTTTCAATACTATTTGAATCCATGTACTCCGAAAACTTTAAAACAATTTCTTGCCCTTTGTAATTTAATGATCCGCTTGGTGGATCTACGCTAACAAGGTAAGGTGGCGTAGTATCCTTTGGCCCACCGCTGGGTGGTTTTATTACTGCGCAGAATTGAATATAAAATATTGAACTAAAAACTATAAAACTTCGAAAAAGAAAATAATAATTGCTTAGAGAGTTCATTGACGTTTCAAATTTATGGGAATTTCACTAATAAATGTCATATCTCTTTTGGTCAATCTAGCTTTAATACACCAAACATTTACTCCACAATTATATGCTTTATTCAATGCAGTACAAAAAACTGGGTCCCTGTCCCACATTGGTTGAAATACACTTGCATCTGAACGTTGAATTACAAAAATAATACCTGCCTGAAATCCGCTTTTTACCAGTTTAGTTAATTCCTGAACATGTTTTTTACCTCTTTCAGTAATTGCATCAGGGAATTTTGCAATACTGTTTTCAACAAAAGTTACTGATTTCACCTCTAGGTAAAATGGTTTTTTCTCTTTATTCAATAATAAAAAGTCGAACCTATGTTTTCCATATTTTACTTCCTGTTTTTCAATTCTAAATCCTTTAAGAAACGATATATTATTTGATTCAATGCATTCTTTTATGAACTTGTTGGGTAATGTTGAAATAAGTGAAACTAATTCTCCGTTAAAATTTGTAAGTACAGTAGTATATTTTGTTTTTCTATTTTTAGAATATTTTTCTTTTCTCAAAAATAATTCTCTACCAGGAGTAAGTATTTCTTTTAAACGACCAGGGTCTGGTAAATGACTTTTAAAATATTTATTGCCAACTTTCACAATTGTTAAAAAACGATTTGGTCTTTCAACAAAAGTACCTTTGATTAATGGGCCTTCAATTTTCACTATTAAATTTCTTAGATATTTATAAATTATTCCATAAAGGAGTGAATCGAATAATTGTTTTTTATTGTGTAAATTTGTTGTAGCAATTACTATGCCTCTTGTTCCTTCATATATAAAAAAATTAGCGAGCTATAAGCCAGGGGCTAATATAGATGATATTAAAAAAGAAAAATCATTAATAAATGTAATAAAGCTGGCATCTAATGAAAACTCTATGGGCCCATCCCCAATGGCTGTGTCTGCAATTAATAAAAGTATAAATAAAATTAATCGTTATCCTGATGCTCCTGGTAAAAAACTTCGTAAAAAACTGGCATCAAAATTTAATGTTAAATCTGAAAATGTAATAATTGGTTCAGGCTCTGAGGGTATAATGTCAAACATATTAAGAACATTTTTATTAACTGATGACGAAATTATAGGGGCAGCAAATTCTTTTATTGGGTTTCGTGTATTAGCTACTGCAACTGGCAGAAAAATAAATTGGGTTAATATGAAAAATCATAAAATTGATCTCAATGAAATAATAAGAAATATTAATGATTATACAAAAATTATTTATATAGCAAATCCAGATAATCCAATGGGTACATATATCACAGATAAAGAGTTTGATAAGTTTTATCAATCTGTACCTGAGCGCGTATTAGTTATTCTTGATGAGGCTTATTTTGAATATGCAAATCATTTAGATGATTATCCAAATTCTATGACATATAGATATGATAATGTTATAACATTAAGAACTTTTTCTAAAGCATATGGGCTAGCGGGTCTAAGAATTGGCTATGGCTTCTCTCATGAAACCTTAATTAATAATTTACTGAAAGTAAAAGTTCCTTTTGACCCCTCTTTTACTGCTCAGGTTGGTGGGTTGGCAGCATTAGATGATGATGAATTCATGAATAAAACTATTAACTTAAATATAATTGAAAAGGAAAAAATAGAAACTAAGCTCGATGAATTAGGGATAGAGCGCATACCTTCTGCAGCTAATTTTATAACAACTCATTGGGATACTGAAATAAAAGCTAAAACCATAACACAAAAAATGCTAGATCGAGGAATTATATTAAGACATTTAGTATCTTTTGGTTGGCCAGAACACGTAAGAATTTCTATTGGATTAGAAAATGAGAACGAAAACTTTTTACAAACACTTGAAAAAATTATTTAATTATGAATACGTATAATATAAATGGGTTTGATTATTGTGAATTATATGTTAGTAATGCAAAACAGGCCGCTCATTTTTATCGTACTGCTTTAGGGTTCTTTCCAATTGCATATTGTGGTTTAGAGACTGGGTCTAGAGATCGTGTAAGCTATGTATTAAAGCAAAATCAAATTAGGTTTGTTCTTACATCGCCTTTAAAAAATAATTCAGAAATAAGCGAACATATTTCAAATCATGGAGATGGCGTTAAAGATGTATCATTTACAGTAAATGATGCTGAAGCAGCATGGAAAGAAAGTACTGAGCGTGGGGCTAAAAGTATTAGAAAACCTCAGTTATTGTCAGATGATAGAGGTGAAACTATAATTGCTACAATTAAAGCTTTTGGAGATACAAACCATACATTTGTACAAAGAGATAATTATAAAGGGGTTTTCTTACCGGGTTATGTTGTATTTGAAAATAATTTAATCGCTGACCCCACAGGACTTATTCATATTGATCATGTTGTAGGTAATCAGCCAAATGGTGAAATGCAGACTGTCTGCAATTTTTATGAAAAAGTTTTTGGTTGGCATCGATTTTGGTCAGCAGATGACAAAGATATATCGACCGATTATTCAGCTCTGCGTTCAATAGTAATGGCAAATGAAAATGAAAAAATTAAAATGCCTATAAATGAACCTGCTAAAGGGCTAAGAAAATCTCAAATACAAGAATTTATAGATTATTATAATAGTCCAGGTATTCAACATATTGCTATGTCAACAAAAGATATAATTGAAACTGTTACAAAACTAAGAGATAAAGGTGTTCAGTTTTTAAATACACCAAATTCATATTATGAAAATTTATCAGAGCGAGTAGGTGATATAGATGAGAATTTAGATGTAATTAAAGACTTGGGTATCTTAATAGATAGAGATGAAAATGGATATATGCTCCAAATTTTTACCCAACCTTTACAAGATAGGCCAACCCTTTTTTATGAAATTATTCAAAGAAAAGGCTCAAATAGTTTTGGTAAAGGAAACTTTAAAGCTCTTTTTGAATCTATAGAAAATGAACAGAAAAAACGTGGTAATTTATAACTAATAATTCAAATAGATTTTTAGACTATAGTAATGAAATTTGCAACATATACAACATTTAAAGGGGAAAAGCCTCGTTTTGGTTTTTTAATTGAGGATAGTGTTGTTGATGTGATGAGATCATCTATCTGGGTGAACGAAAATAATAAGAATTCAACTTTCCTATCCATACCTAGTACGTTAAAACTTGCTTTAAATGAATGGAATGAAAACTTGACTAAACTTATGGATTTGGAAAAACATATTTCAAACTTAGACTATTCTTCCCTGCAGGTTAATGGAAAGTCAGTATCAATAAATTTAAATAATGCTAATCTTCTCCCTCCAGTTCCAAATCCTTCAACTTTTAGAGATTTTTACGCATTCGAACAACACGTTAAAGCAGCAAGGAAATTAAGAGGACTTGAAATGAATCCCGATTGGTACAAAATACCAATCTTTTATTTCTCGAATACAACAGAATTATATGGACATAAGGAAGATATTCCTTATCCCATAGGAACAAAAGAATTAGATTTTGAATTAGAGATTGCAGTTATAATTGCTAATGGTGGAAAAAATATTGACAAAAAGAATGCAGATAAATTTATCGCTGGATATACAATATTAAATGATTGGTCTGCAAGAGACCTTCAACGTGAAGAGATGCAAATGAATCTTGGGCCGGCAAAAGGTAAAGATTTTGCAAATAGTTTTGGTCCATATATGGTCACTCCAGATGAATTAAGTGACAGTTGGAAGAATGATAAAATGAATCTCAGAATGACATGTTATGTAAATGATAAATTAATTTCAGATGGTAATACAAACGATCTCTATCATTCTTTTCCTACAATGCTACAACGCGCAAGTATGAATGTAGATCTAAAGCCAGGTGATTACATTGGTTCTGGGACTGTAGGTACTGGATGTATACTAGAATTAAGACCTGAATCAATAGGTGGTTGGTTAAAAAAAGGTGATACTGTGCGTCTAGAGATTGATTGTATAGGCGTACTAGAAAACACAATTATATAAACAATATGCCTTTTTACCAAAAAAGAGGGGAAATACCGAATAAAAGACATATTCAATTTCGGGATAAGAATAAAAATTTGTATTATGAAGAATTAATAAGCAGACAAGGCTTTAGCTCATTATATTCTAATACTTACCATATTAACCCTCCAACCATAATTAAAAAAGTAGGTAAGTTTAAACAAATTAAAAAAGAACGGGCACAAGAGGCCCACAGACATCATCATATAAGATCATTTGACTTGAAATCTGAAGGTGATGCAATAAGCTCTAGACTGCTACTTTTTTATAATGATGATGTAGACTTATCTATTGCCAAGGTAGATAAATCAATGAAAACGTTTTACCGCAATGGACATAATGATGAAATTATTTTCATCCAGAGAGGGTCTGGAAGTTTTTATTCTAACTTTGGAAACATGAAATTGAAACAAGGTGATTATGTTATTATTCCACGAGGCATAATATGGAAAATGAAAGTTGAAGAAAAAATGAGTCAATTTATTATTGAAACTAGTGGGCCAGTTGAGACACCTACAAAATATCGTAATAGCCATGGACAACTTTTAGAACATTCTCCTTACTCAGAAAGAGATATACGAACCACTCAATTAGATAAACCAATAATAGATGGACCTTCTATTATAAAAACTAAATTAAATAATGGGTTTCAAGAATATGAATATTCTCATCATCCTTTTGATATTATAGGTTGGGATGGTTACTATTACCCTTGGATATTAAATATTGATGATTTTATGCCTATAACTGGAAAAATTCATCAACCACCACCAGTTCATCAAACTTTTCAAGCTCCAGGATTAGTGGTTTGTTCATTTGTCCCTAGAATGTTTGATTATCATCCTGAAGCAATACCTGCACCATATGCCCATAGTAATATTGATTCTGATGAGATTCTATTTTATGCAGGAGGTGAATTCATGAGTAGAAATAATATCCAGGAAGGTTCTATAACCTTTCATCCCAGCGGATTACCACATGGCCCTCATCCAGGAAAAATTGAAGAGTCAATTGGAAAAGAGAAAACTAATGAACTTGCAGTTATGATTGATACATTTAAACCTTTATCTATATCTGCTAAAGCAAAAGAAGCAGATGATATTGATTATCCAATGTCTTGGAAAAAATGATTATTGACCCAGCTAAATCATCTTTTCAAGATAATCATAAAATTATGATTGGATCAATATTACCTAGGCCTATAGCTCTTGTATCTACTATATCATTGGATGGAAATAATAATTTAGCTCCATTCTCATATTTTAATGGAGTCTGTTCTAATCCTCCTTCAATTATGTTTGCCCCTGCACGAAGAGGATATGATGGAAAAATAAAAGATACACTAAATAATATAGAATCAACAAAAGAGTTTGTAATTAATATCGTATCCGAAGATTTTGCTTCACAAATGGTATCATGTTCTACTGATTATGAACCAGAGATAGATGAATTTAATATTTCAGAACTCACTCCTATCAAAAGTACAAAAATTAAATCATCGCGTGTACAAGAAGCTCGAATCAGTTATGAATGCATATTGCAACAAATTATACCAGTTGGCAATTCCGGTCCAGGTGGTGGTTTTGTAGTCATTGGAGAAATAGTTCTATTTCATATTGATGATGAATTATATAATAATGGTTACATAAATATACAGAAATTAAACCCTATCGGTCGACTTGCTGGTGATAACTACACTCGTGTAAATGATACACTAGTTATAAAAAGAAAAATTAAACCAGATTAAAGATAAATAATGTCTGAATCAGTTTCAGACCGAATTTATAATGCCCAATGCCTTGGGAATATTGAACCGGTCGAATATATAGTCCCTTATCCTAATATTTTTTCGTTGTTAGAAGGTGAAAATGTAAAGTTTGGAGATAATTATTTATTTTTGGATCAAAAAATAACTAATAATGATTTTTTAATACTTATAAATCAGGCTTCTAATTGGTTTAGTGAAAAAAAGATTGGTACTAAAAATAGAATTGTAATCGAAAATATTGATTTTCCAATTGCTGAAATTATTATTTTTGCAATTTGGGCAACTGGTAATTCAGCAATCATTTCAAATGAATTAATTAGTAAAAAGAATTTTGATATGCTTAAACCAAAAATGATTCTTAATAATTCAAACTGCCCTTCAATAAAATTATTACAAAAATATTCGAGTGAATTTACTCCATTATTTAGAGCATCTTTGCATCATGAAGCATTATTATTTTATAAAAAGAATAAATTTATTCAACTTAGTCATTATAATCTTTTAGTAAATACAAATGGTATATATAAACATCTAGATTTAAAAAGAGGAACAACATTAAAAATAAACCTTCCTTCTACATCTACAGCATGGATAATTCTTCAGATATTATTACCATTGTACGCAGGAATAGCTATTTCTGATAAAAACCCTGATTTAATAATTGGTCTAGAAAAACAATATAATAAAGCTGATTATTTAATAAAAATGCGATGGGGTACGATTTCAAAACAGTTAAATATTATTCATATTCTGGAAGAAAATACTGGTGTAATCTCTTTCGGAGATAAACCAATTCATATGACATCTATTGAAATAAAAAAAAATAAAATAAGTGTAAAAGGTCATTCGATAATGATGGGATATACTAATATGAAAAGTAATTCTGAAATTTTTAAAGACAGTTCGATGATCATTCAAAATAACTCAGAATAAATTATCATTTACATACTTAAGCATTTCAGACTGGGTTCTTAAATGTCCTAATCGAGTTTCAATATTAATATATCGAATATTTTTTCTATAAGCGTACCAGGATAAAGAACCATCATCATTTTCAATTTGCTTATCTTGTAATACAACATTGAATGGTGATTTTTTTAATAAATCATAATCTTCTTTATTAGTGCAAATAAAAAAATTATGATGATGGGGGTGATTTGTATTTTTTATTGAAACTTCTGTACTCAAAGGAATTTCATTATCTATTGAATACTCACGAATATTATTATGTAAAGAAATTAATAGCCCTCCGTCTGGTGGAGAAATACTCTTAAAAAAATTTTCTCTATCATTGCTAATTAATTCAATAGTTTTATTTATTTGAGATTTTGAAATATTTCTATTTAATTTTTTGAGATTTTTTTTCACACCAACATTGGTAAATATTCGATTTGGATCTAACATATATCCATTAATTAAAACTTCTCTTTCCTTATTATTAATTAGAAAAGCAGTTCCATGATTTTCTTTCAAATATTTTCTGATCAATAATTCTGCAGTTTTCTCATCTCCATGTATCCATATATATCTTCTATTAGATTCTCCATTAATTAAAATCTCAAATTTCACACCAGCAAAATCAATGAAATTATTAATTTTATCCTTACCATGAAGACAGATGGATGAAAGCATTAAAAGAATTATAGAGAATAATAAATAATTATTTCTCTTTATTGATAATATTTTTTTCAAGATAATACTTTATTTAATGTTTTTGAATTAATATTTCCCCCACATATTACAATCACAACCCTTTTCCCAAAAAATTTATTTTTTCTTTTAATCAATGCTGCAATTGCAGCTCCAGCAGAACCTTCAATTAATTGATGATGATCATTAATTGCATTCTTAATACCTAACTTAATTTCATTCTCTGTAACTAAAACAAAATCATCAATAATTTCTTTACAAATATCAAATGTAATTGATCCTTCTTCAACCCCTCCAGCTGTTCCATCTGATAATGTTTCTTTTGATGGAAGATCTAGTATCCTACCTGCATTAAGAGATTCATACATAACACAAGAGTTTTTTGGTGAACAAGCAATAATTCCCGCTCTAGGTTGAACTTGCTTTAAATAACCGCCTATACCGGATATGAGCCCACCGCCTCCAACAGATATAATTACTTTATCTATATTGTTTAATTGATTATCCAGTTCAACCCCAATAGTCCCTTGACCTGCAACTATCATGGGATCATTATAAGGTGATATGTATGTGGAGCCATAATTATTTGAAATTTCTTGTGCTCTAAATTCTGATTCAATACAATCTTTTCCATAAAATTCAACCATGCCACCTAATTTTTTAATATTCTCTAGTTTATTACTTGCTATATTTTTTGGAACAATAATTTTCCCCTGCACATCTAAAATTTTCATTGCCAAAGAAACAGCTGCTCCATGATTTCCGGTGGATGCAGTTACAATTCCATTATTTCTTTGACTAGAGCTAAGTGAGGTTAATTTACTTATCGCACCTCGAAATTTAAATGATCCTGTTTTTTGAATATTTTCGAGTTTAAGATATACTTCCCCTTTAATTAAGTTGCTTAAAGAGGGTGAATAATCTAAAGGTGTTTTACGTATATAATTTTTTGACCGATCATAGGATGCGAGCACATCATCAGGAAATGTTATCATAAAGTTTTATTTGAAAACAAACATTATAAAGAATTAAATATAGATTACAAATAATCTAATAGTATTTATTCAAGAACAAAAAAATATTTCTTTAAATAATAATATACTATTGTCCTTGATCTTCAAGAAAAAGAGCTTTATTCACATTTGCAAAAAATTGTCGAAAGAATTCTGGCTCATGTATCCCCCCAGTGCTCAATATTTTACCATCTTGTTCGATTTCACCGCTTGCGCTAACACGAATCTTTGTATTGGCATCATTAATATCATTAAGATTGATCGTAACCTTATATCGAAAAATACGAGGACCAACTGGACCTGAATCACCATTACTTCCTCCTGAACCTAAATGAATAGTATGACCATCTCTATCCCTGCGTTTATCACCACTATCATCATCATTATCAAAAATAAGATTAAAAAGTATAATCGCTGCTCCTGCTATAAAAACAATAGGTATCAATGCCCCTAAACCAGAAACTTGATTATTATTAGCAGGATTATCGACAGATAGTGGAGCCTGACCCTTTTCTGTAGTTCTACTTGCAGTAATTAGTCCAATATCTGAATTCAAGACATCGATTGTATAATCCATATCTTGCAATGCATTAATAGATGCCTTCAAAACGGTTTTCATGTCCTTAGAAAAACTGCGTGTTTCCATGGCGCGAGCTACTGCAGTAGGAGGTTTAACGGTTGGTTTTTGCGGAGAGGCACAACCAATTAATGATGTACATAAATAAAGAATTAATGAACTATGCAGTATTTTACCCTTCAAAGTAGAAGGGTATAATAAACGATGAAACATCTAATATTTTAAACTTTGATAAGTAAAATCCAATACGTTCTTTTTGTCATCGAAAGTAATAATCACAGTAAGAGATTTTGAAGAAGAACTACTTGAAGCATTACTTTTACCGAAAAATAAGAACCAAAACCCTCCTGATTCTGAATTTTTATCTGAAGAGATACGATCATAAGTCCATACTTCTCTTCCTTGTGTATCTTTTGTTACAATATTAGGAGAGCCTAAAACATCCATTACTTCAGACTGACTTTGACCTTTATATATTTTACTTTGAACAGCCCCCAAAGTTAGGTCATTACTGTTAGTTGGCACATTAGGAGCACAACTAAATAGTATTATAGAAGATAAACTGATAAGTGTAATTGTTTTCATTTCACTCTCCTTGTATCTTTAATTATAAGAGTATTATATAATATTTAACTTACACTGTAGAACTTAGTTCCATAAAAATAATATAGATTAATCTAAATCATGTAATACATCTAAAGCATGTGTTTTCACAGATACTTTTGAATATGAATTAATTATTGTTCCATCCTCATCTATTACATATGTAATTCGATAAATTCCTTCATATTCTCTTCCATACATTTTTTTTAAACCCCAAGCATCATATGCTTTTAAAACATTAGTTGATTCATCACTAAGCAAAAGAAATGGGAAGCTCTGTTTTTCACAAAAATTTTTTTGTTTTTTTGTTGAATCAGCACTCATACCTATAACTGCAATATTTTTATCTTTAAATTTTTTGAATTCATCACGGAACCCCTGTCCTTCATTTGTTCATCCAGGTGTACTTGCTCTTGGAAAAAACCAAAGAACAACCCTTTGCCCCTTAAAATCTGATAATGATACAGAATTTTCATCACCATCTAATAATGTAAAATCAGGAGCCTTATCTCCAATCTTCAACATACACTTTCTCCTTATACTTCAATTTTTGACCATCTCATTCGGTCATCATTGGATAAAATCATCTCATTGACAATATGTATTGCCTGCTTCTGGCCAGTCCAAACTAGAAGATCTAAAGCCTCATCTATCGTGACCCATTTATGATCACAATGTTCATCAGACAATACTACTTCTTTAGTATCGACTTCAATGCCAAATACAGGAACTAAATTAATTCTATCATCCTTTGCTTCATAAAACTTACTAACATGGTCTGCAATAAACATTTTCTTAGGTGTTAAACCTGTCTCTTCATGTAATTCGCGTTTAGCGGTTTGCCATGATTTTTCATCTTTTTCAATCTTTCCAGCTACACCCTGCCAAATGTGCTCGTACATCTTTGTTTTTGAACGTTTCAAGAGCAGAAATAAAATACTATTTTTAATATTTATATAAACATATGCATCAATAACTCTTATTTCCATTTTTGCCATCATTACATCCTTTGATCATTTAAGTGCTTATTTAAAAACTGCTTCGACCATTTATCAAAACTATTTTTGCTTATTTCATTTCGGATTGTTTCCATAAGTCTCATATAAAAAGTAATATTATGCATTGAAGCTAATCTTAATCCTAACATTTCATTAATATTAAATAAATGACGTAAATATGATCTAGTATAATTATTACATAAAGTACAGTTACATTCCTCATCAACGGAATTAAAATCATCTGTGAAACGCGAATTTTCTATATTAATTACTCCTTCAGAGGTAAAAAGTTGACCATTTCTTCCATTACGTGTTGGTAAAACACAATCAAACATATCAATACCTAGACTGATTGAACGAACAAGGTCTGTTGGTCTACCAACACCCATAAGATACCTGGGCTGATCTTTGGGTAAAATTTCATCCATCATTGATATAATATCAAACATTGCATTTTTTTCTTCACCAACAGCTAGACCACCTATTGCCATACCGCATGTACTATAAGATATTAATTGATTCACACTTTTTATTCTTAAATCAGGATAAACACCGCCCTGAACTATGGGGAATAAACATTGGTTCCAATTATATATTGATTTGTTATTTTCCAAATAACTTTTACATCTTCTGATCCATTTATTAGTTTGTTCAACTGCATTATCTATAACTTTTTTATCTTCACCTCCTGCAGGACATACATCAAATGCCATTATAATATCTGAACCTAATGATTGTTGTATTTCCATAGAAATTTCTGGTGAAATAAATTGGGAACTACCATCAATATGAGATTGAAACTTTACACCCTCATCAGAAATATTATTTAGTTTTGCTAAAGAATAAACTTGAAAACCACCACTATCAGTTAAAATAGATTTATCCCAATTCATAAATTGATGTAATCCTCCACCTTGCGCGATAAGCTTATGACCTGGTCTCAAAAATAAATGGTACGTATTACTTAAAACGATATTTGTATTTATATCATATAGTTCTTTTGGTAGTATTGTTTTAATTACGCCATTTGTTCCAATCGGCATAAAAACAGGTGTCTCAATCTCAGAATGATCAGTTGTTATTAAACCATTTCGAGCAGAAGAATTATTATTGAATGAAATTATAGAAAATTTCAAAGTTTAGAATAAGTGATTTAATACTTCTTTGACATTTTGGAACCCTGAAATCTTAATTTTATAATCTGACTTTTTCATACGTTTAAGATTTGATTCAGGTATAATAATATTTGTGAACCCTAATGCTTCAGATTCTTTAACTCTTTTATTCATGTTTGGAACTGATCTTAATTCACCAGATAAACCAACTTCACCCGCTAATACAGTATTGTTCGGAATAATAAAATCTTTTGCGCTAGAAGCTACAGCTATAATAACAGCAAGATCTGTTGATGGATCACTTATATGAAAACCACCAACAAGATTAATAAATACATCTTTTGCACCAATTGACATCCCAATTCTTTTTTCTAAAACCGCCAACAACATTGATAAACGTTTATAATCAAGTCCATTAGAATTTCTTTGTGGAGTTCCAAAGTTTGCGCTAGACACTAAAGCCTGCACTTCAACAAGTAAAGGGCGTGTACCTTCCAATGCAGGGAAAATTGCAGACCCTGGAACTTCAAGAGTTCGTTCTGCTAGAAAATATTCAGAAGGATTTGATACTTCATTCAATCCGTGCTCATTCATTTGGAATATTCCTACCTCATTTGTAGTGCCAAACCTATTCTTAATAGAACGAAGTATTCGATGATCAAATCGAGAATCTCCCTCAAGATACAGTACAGTATCAACCATGTGTTCAAGCATTCTTGGGCCAGCGATTATTCCTTCTTTAGTTACATGACCAATAACAATAATTGAAATTTTATTTTGCTTTGCTACAGCTAGTAATTGCTGACCACAATCTCTTATTTGACTAGGAGATCCTGCAATTGACTCAACATTATTACTAAAAATATTTTGAATAGAATCAATAATTAATAATTTTGGAGATATTAGTGCTAATTGCTCTATAATTAGCTCAACATTATTCTCAGTTGATAAATGTATTTTATCAGTAGATATATTTAATCGCTCTGCTCTTAAAGCAAGTTGTTCTTCACTTTCTTCAGCAGAGACATATAATACATTATATTTTAAACCAGGTATTATTTGTAATGCTAACGTTGACTTGCCTATGCCTGGGCTTCCACCAAGTAATATCATAGAACCTGGCAATATACCTCCACCTAATACTCTATCAACCTCACGAATACCTGTAGTTTGACTTTTTAATATTCCATCTTTTAATACATCGTCAAGATTTGATGGATTTTTTGTCTGACCATTAGATCTTGAGCGAGATTTAGTATTTACTTTAAACTCGCCTAATGTTCCCCATTCATTGCAAGATGGGCATTGACCATTCCATTTAGCAAATTGGTCCCCACATGATGAACAAAGAAATACCGTCTTAATCCTGGACTTTGACATGATTAAAAAGAATAATTAGTGTAAAATAAGAATTTCAGGCTACCAGTCGGTACCAATGGAAAAATAATACTGGGGTTTTGAATATCCATTTGGATTAACATCCCACGCGGTATCTACTCTAATTAAAACAGGACCTAAAGGGATTTTAACTCCAATACCTGTTCCCGCAATAATTGCACTTGCACCATCTGGCAATCTACTATCACCATACTTATTTCGTAAAGCTTCTATTGAATTAAATTCATCTATATCATCCCAGGCAGCACCCACATCAAGAAATAAATAGGTACCAAAATTTGAGAAAACAAATTTATTAGGGATGCCAAAAGCAAATAAAAATGGAAACCTAAACTCAAAATTCATTAATAGAGTATTACTTCCTGTCCTTTCCCAAAAACGATATCCCCTCATTGGAAAAATAAAATCTGATAAGTATACATCTATTAACATTGATGTATTACTTGTGTCAATAGGTTGACTCCTGAATCGACTATCATCTTCAACTCCAAGCGTCTCTCCATTCCCCGCTATCCAGTTCTGTAATCCTCCAAGAATAAATTTTTGTGGATTAGGACCAAAGCTTTTACCATAGGTTAGCCTGCTTGCTAAACTAGTATATCTACTAAACATAAAGTATTTTCTAAAATCTAATTTAAGTGTCTGATATTTTAGCTTACTCTGTCCAGCTCCAGGACTAATACTTATGGTTGTATTTTGACGAAAACCATCAATTGGGCCAGTATATCCATAAACAGTATTATCAAATATATAACTTGCAGTGTACATCATAACATCAGCAGCATCCCTTGCACTTTCATAATAACTACCGTAAGAAGAATAATAGTCTTGTTGAAATAAACGATAATCAATTTTATTATATGATATACCAGTATCGAATCTATTGAACCTATTGATTGGATATGACATTATACCCTGAAAACCATAGAAACGTAATCTATATAAATTGCCGTAATAATCAGAAGTTCCATCAGCTTGGTGAAAAATAGATAGGTAATAGTCTGCACGATTTTTTAAATAACCATACGTAAAATAATAATCGCTCTTATCTAAACTAATTACTAACTCAGTACCAAGTGATATTTGGTGATCCCCAAGCACATCACTAAATGCAAACTGTGTCATGCCCTGAGCACCAAAAAAAGTATTATAACTTGCGTATCCAGATACAATATCCATCGTTAATCTTGTCTTATATGGTTGAGGGATATAATCGCCATCAGCAGTAATAAGTGAATCTGATACTTGGAATTGTGTGGAGTCAGGTTTACTAGACTCATTGTCTCTATTATAATTTCTATATTCTGGAGCAAAAATAAAATTTGAATAATCATTACCGGACGTTCTATTAATATTAATACCTCTAGATTTATTTTGTCTAAAGTCTACAAGCACATCATCATCCATAACTTTATTTTCACTAAACTGAGTTGGAGGTGCAGCTTTTTTCTTCATCTGTAATGGATTTGATAAACGAAAAATATCCCAACCATTATCAGAATATCCTGCAAATACCATCACTTCATCATCTTTTGATATGCTTATTTGGAATAAACCTGTTAACAAATTAGTTAACGATTCAATATTTCCATTTTCTATACGATGTCTGTATAAATTAGAAATGCCATTCTCATCAGAAGTATAAAACAATACGTTATCAGTATTAGCCCATACTGGATAATTCTCGCTTGCATCAGAATATGTAATTCTATCTATTGAATTATTAGATATATCAATCGAGTAAATATCTGTTTGAAAAGATGATATATCAATTAGAGATGCATCTTTAGCTTTACCTCTACTGGAAACGTAAGCAATCTTATTCCCATCCGTACTCCAAGTTGGTTCAGAGTCAGAGTAAATATCGTTAGTTAAATTTTTTAAAGTTCTATTATTTATATCATAAAGATAAATATCACTTGAACTGACTTTATTACCAACAAAGGCTAATAAACTTCCATCCGGGCTCCACGAAGCAGAGAATATTCCATCGAGATCAAAAGTAAGTTTTTCCTTTTTATTTGGCTTTTCTGCATCAATTAAATAAAGTGCATCTTGTGCGCCTGCTTTTGCAGCAATTACAATCTTTTTGTTATCTGGGGACCAAGAAATTCCAGGTTGAAGCCATTTTAATTCCTCAAAGTCTATTGATCGATTGCCTTTAACTAATCTCTTGATCTTTTTACCATCTATTGCATCAATAAGCGTAATATTTGCGAATCCAGATTTATCTTCAAGTATAGCTATTTTACTTCCATCTGGAGAAATTGCTGGAGCAATATTATAATAATTATTTTTCTTCTTATGATCAGTTAACCTAATTGAAATATCTTCAATTTCATCTCTACCATCAATATCTGGCCAATATTCTTTCTTTAAATATTTATGCCACTGCTTTGTTAACGATTCATAGTCCATACCAATGGCCTTATCAAATCCTTTTTCAGCATTTTGAGTAAACTTCATAGATGTGAAAATTTCTCCAATTTTTTCTCTACCATACTTTTGAGAAATAAATCTCCAAACAGACTGTCCTCCTTTATAAGCTAAAAAAGATTCTAATTGTTGCACCGTTGGCATATCTTCATGTACTGCAAGATCTCTTAATATCATATCAGATTGGGTATCCCAATTCATTGATAAGTATTCAGCTAGGCCCTCGTTAGCCCATAAGGGAACACGCAATCTTACTCTTCCCGAATATACATTTTGTGCAGAACCATAAATCATATCATTAATTAATGCATGAACAAGTTCATGATGAATGACATGGCGAAATTGTGCGTAATCCCCTTCAAAAGGAATGACAACCCTATTTTTAAATAATTCTGTTACACCTCCAATACCCTCTCGCATGTAAGGAAGTACAACGTTTGTTTGTTGAAAATCATTATGAGAATGATAAATAATTATTGGTACACGTTTTCTTAGAGTCCAGCGTAAATGCTTAGATATTTGCTCGTAGGCTTCTTCTCCTTTTTCTGCTGTATACTGTGCCAAGTCTGAGGCATCACCATAATAATATATATCAAAATGCGGTGATGTAATGAATGACCAGTCGAAGTTGCGATATTGAACTTTATTTTGTCCAAAAGATTGGGCAATTAATAAGTTTACACCCAACAATACTGTAATTGTTATTAACCTAATCATAATTTTAATACTATAATTTAATCTAGAAGATTCAAAAATTAGACACTATTAAATTATCTAAAGTTAAAAATAACATAATTTGAAATAGATTGCCTATGCAGAAATTTAAAGTTTAGTTTCAAATACAATGAATTTGCCGATATATTTTATTTCAGATATCCATCTCATGGACGAATCGTCTGCTAATTATCCTAAAACCAGTAAAAATCTAGAAAGTTTTTTTAATCATGTATCTAATACTGGAGGTACGTTATTTATCAATGGGGATCTATTTGATTTTTATTTTGAATACAAAGACGTAATTCCAAAAAAATATTTTTCTTTATATAATCATTTATTTTCACTTAAAAAATCAGGAGTTGAAATTCATTACGTATTAGGTAATCATGATTATTGGGTTATGGATTTTATTGAAAAACAAATCACTACGAAAACATATCGTAATGATGTTACTCTGGAATTAAATGGTAAAAAATTCTACATTTCACATGGTGATGGATATCTTTCATGGGATCATGGTTATCGTCTTTTGAAATATATAATACAAAGTAAACTATTTACTTGGGCTTATAGATGGATACATCCAAATATTGGTTATCGAATTGCTGATTGGATTTCAAAAAAGGGCAAGCATTATGATCATTCCAAAGAATACAATCAAAAAGTTCTGAATGAAATGACTTCTTTAGCTCATGAAAAAATTAATCAGGGATTTGATTATCTAATTTTAGGTCATTATCATCAAGCTGTTGATAAATCAGTAGAAAATGGAAAATTAATTATTTTAGGTGATTGGCTTTCTTTTTTTACTTATGGATATTTTGATGGTAATGAACTTTCATTGTTGAAATGGAAGGAAGATGCAGCCTCTTAAACATATACTCCTTTTATTCTTAACTTTATTTATTTTCAGTAGTTGTTCATTAATTAAGAAAATATTCCCCGGCGATGAAGATGAAGGGCCTAGTGTTACTTTTGAACTAATAGACAAATTGAGAATAGCGTATGAAGATGGACGAATTCAAGCATTGGAAGAATTAATTTCAATATATAATGATAGTAGTTTACCATTTGAAGCAAGAATAGAAGCTGGTCGAGTTTTAGGAGAATCTCAACATCCAACAGCACTTAATGCTATTGCTCAGGCCGTTGCAAGTGGAGCGGCTTTAGATATAACGTTTATGGAAGAATCAATAAAGTTATTAGCAAAGTTTAGAGAAAACCCAAAAGCAGCTGAAGCCATGATCCAAGGAATGGAGAATATTGAATTAAAAACAAACAGTTTACACATGACTTTAGTAAGAAGTTTGAACAAAATTCGCGTTGAAGACCAGGTATTAGCTTTACTTGATCTGTATGAAATCGCACATGCAAATGTTGAACGTACTGATTTATTATTAACTGAAACATTGGGAGCTATTGGAACAGAAGAAGTTGTCCCTATTCTAGTAAGTATTGCAAAGAATACAAGTTTAAAGATTGGAGTAAGAAATCGTGCTGTAGAAATACTTGGTAAAAAAGATCCTGCTGATGTTGCGAACGCTTTTGCTGAACTCTTAGATGACCCAGCTACTAATCTTGAAGTTCGAGAATTTGCATTGAAAACTATGAAAGGAGTTAGGCAAGAAAATTTAGTGTTAGCCCTTTTAAATACATATAATGCTGGTAGAGGTGAGTATTATAGTTTATTAAATACCTTGCTAGAAGCGCTTGGAAACTTTGATGATCCTCAAGTTTTTAAAGCCATTATTGAGATTGGTTTGACTGAAGATTTACCACTTGATTTAAGAAAAAAAGCTATAGAAAGTCTAGGTGGATTAAATAATCCAAATGTTATACCTAGATTTTTACCACTTTTAGGCGATGCTAAAAATTATACTTTGCATGGTTCTATTATTCAAATGATTGGAAGGCTTGGTCAACAAGATTCTTATCATGAAGAATTACGTCGGCTAGCGTTTACAGCTCATATGAAAGAGAGTCAATATCTTGTACCATAAAAGAATATTGTTTTTATTAATAATTAATTTTTTAATTGGTCAAGACACTACTATGACAGAAAATAAAACGAGTGAAGCATTAATTGATACAAATAAAAGTTTTGATTCAAGTATACTTGATACTAATCTAATCCCAATTCCAAGTTTGCGTGATGATAAGGATACTCTATCTCTTCTACCGGTTGGTAAACCATTTTTTAATTACGATTCAGATATTAAAGAATTACAAAGTCAAATTGATTCACTCAGAGCAATGGTAAGCCTTCTTCAAAAGTTTCAATCGATGCCAACATTAAATCAAGATATCATCAATCTCATCAAAGTTCCTGATATGCAACATAGAATAGAATTAACAAATGGGACAGTAGTTATGGGTGAAATTATTGATGAAAATTCAGATGAATTATTTATTCAGACGACTCTAGGACGTTTGGCAATAACTAAAGATAAAGTTATTTCGGTTCAACAGGAGCTTCCTCCCGGTCCAAAAGTTGAACTAGTAGGCGAACCAAATGTAAATGTATTTCCAGATAGAGAAGAAATTATTGGTACAGTTATTAATACTGGGGAGATAAGAGCTGATTTTGTACGAACAGAGGCTAAGCTTTGGTCTCCCTCAACTAAATTGATTGTAGTTGATTCTGCATTTGTAGATGGTAATATGATAACATATAAATCTGGTGTTATTAGCGATACTTCTCTTAACCCTGGAGAAACTGCTAGCTTCAAAATAACAATTCAAAAACCAAGTATACCAGAAGTTGGATATAGAACTTATGCAATCCGTTGGGTTCGTACTTTTTAATTCTTTTTATTTGATTCTATTAAATTATTTAATAATTATCTTTTAGTTTATTACCATAAGTTATTTTCTATTTTATATAAATTATAGGCAATGACTTGTATTTCCTTTGTATTGTTAATATTTTAGAGTAATGATTTTTAATCATAAACATATATATGATTAAAAATGCATAATAACCGAGGTAAAAAGGGAAATATTCAGGAGTAATTTATGTCTGACCCTATTAGTAATATTGAGGGAGATATCCGTGTAAATGGTACTTTATCATGTGATGGAGACCTTATTATAGATGGACAATTAGAAGGTGAATTATCTGTAAAAGGGAACCTAACCATTACAGAGATAGGTAATGTTGCTGCAGATACTCAAGCTTCTAGATTAACTGTATCCGGAAAACTTAAAGGAAAAGTTAATGCAGATAATGGTGTTTTGATAAAATCGACAGCGAGCGTCTTAGGTCCAATTGAAACAAATCAAATCATAATTGAAGATGGAGCCGACTATTCGGGTACAGTAAATATGAATGTTGAATTACCAAAAGACCTATAACTATTTTGAGAGGTATTAATTAATTATGCCAAAAACAACTATTGGAAAATCATTATTTCTCGATGGTGAATTAACCGGAAAAGATGGTTTAATCATTAAAGGTAAACTTAATGGAAATATAAAAGTTGAAGGAAGTATTTTAGTAGAAAAAGATGCTATTGTAAAAGCTGATATTCATGCAAATAATGTAAAAATATCAGGTGAGGTCAAAGGCAACATTTCTTCAACAGGTAACGTGCATTATATGGAAGACTCTACTGTAACTGGAGATACAAAAACTTCAAGAATACTTATTGAGGATGGGGCAACGATCAAAGGAAGTGTTCATATTAACATCTAAAATAAAATGAATAAAAAAGTTCAAGAAAATATTACTACTCTTCATAAAGATATTTCATTTAATGGAAAACTAGTTGGAGATGAAGATATAATTATATCTGGTCGTTTGGAGGGCGTTCTTCAAACATCTCAAAATTTAACTATAGAAAAGTCAGGTATAGTTAAAGCAGATATAAAATCTATAAATCTTGTTTTAAGTGGAACTTTAGTTGGTAATGTTAATTCTAAAGGAACAGTAATAATTAATAAATCAGGTCGTATGGTTGGAGATATTAAATCTGATAAAATAATTATAAATGCAGGAGCCCAATACAAAGGTACTATCCTTACTAAAGGTAGTTCAAAAGTCAGAAGCACACAAAAAATTTCTCCTAAGAAAAATTCTAGATTAAAAACTAAACGTTAATTTCTATACAGGGTAGCCTCCCTTAATAACCTTGCAATTATATATTATATTTGTATGATTTTATGAAATTGTATTATAATCAGAAATAAACAGGTGTTTCACTTAAAATAATTATGATAAGTCTCATACTATCTGAAAATCACATTCACTATGCTCAATGGGATACAATAGCTGGTTCACAATCAATTGACTTAGTTGGCTCTCTTCCTTTAAAAACTCCTCTTTCAGAGTTTAAGCCAGGGACTGAAGAGTTTACAGCAATGCTTGGAAATGAATTTAGCAAATTATCCATGCATATTGATATGGTTGGTAAAGAAATTCTGTTAACAATCCCTGATTGGATTGTACATCAAGAATTTATTACTCTAGATAAGGACTTAATAGCTCCAGAAACAAGACAATATCTTGAGTGGATTTCTGAAAATAGATGGGGAGGAAAAGCATCTCATTTCAATACGTTAGGGTATTGGATTAAATCTGATAAACTAGATAAAAATTATGTAAGAAAGACATTAATACCATCAAATGTGGTTGGAACTCTTAAGCTAACTATAGCTGAACAGGGTGCTAAACCTACATGGATGGGAACTAACTCAGAAGCTCTATTAAACGCTCAAGATAAAGGTGATATTATATTAGTGAAATCTTCTGGTTTATCATATGAACTATTTTACAGATATAAACAAGAAGTAGGTTGGGCAAAAATTCGATTTATAAAAAAGGTTCCTCACATCCAATCCATTAGGGGTCGTAAGCGCTCAATAAATACATTATTAAAAAGGTTAGACCTGTATTTAAAAGGTGAATCAGATTGGCTCGGTTATGATATAGCTTATATTAATCAACTTAGTGCTGGTAGACGAAAATATTGGGAACGTGAAGGACAATATACTGACTCACCAATGCTGCAACCTTTTGACAGAGTGAATCTGAGTGGAGAAGTGTCATTTGAAAATCTTTCCGTTCTTCATTTAAATGTGCTTACTTCAATTATAGGAACAATAGATAAGCTTCCTTTAATTAATTTATTTAACGAACCAGGTATTACACAATATGAAGAGGGGATGGAAATACCTCAAATTGAATCAGAACAAAAAGAAGAAGAATTTATTTCAGATGTTAAACAACTTGAAAAAAATAAAGAAGATACAGAAACCGAAAAACCTGTTACTCAAAGCTCTATAGTTACATGGACATTATTTACAATTGCTGTGATAGCTTTTGCATATTGGATATTTTCTAAAGAATATCCTCAAACAATTAACTATAGGGATCATATCCTAAAATTATCAAAAGAATCATATTCAATGGCTACTACAGTCAACTCAATTATTAATGGAATACCTGATAGCTCTTTGATTGAAGCTAAAGTTTTAAATATGACACTGCATTTAGAAATAGCAAACAATGATACTATTAATCCTATTTTATTAATAAATGGAAATGAAATTTCTTTTTACCAAGACCAATTATTCTGTTGCAGTGGAACTAAAAATATTTATGATTATATCTTGTATACAAATGATCAACAAGCTGATAAAAATTGGTTAACTATAGAAGATTTAAAAATAATCTTTGAAGATTATCCAATAGACACTGAAATTGAAGATTTATCAATGACAAATCGAAATTTCTTAGCTTTTGATAGATTAAAGATTGTAGCTAATAATAAAGATGATCTGATAAGGGCATTAGAACTATCAACAAACTTGAGTGAAAATATCTTATTGAGAAAAATTGTAGTAACAAACAACCCTGAAGAACCAAAAATCAGGGGAAATCTATATATTGCAGTTATAAGAGAACCATCTTCAGGGTTCTGGGTCTTTAATATTCAAAATGGTATAAATAATATTAAAGATCTTATTGTCAATTTTGACTTAAGGACTTTAATAAATAAAATTAATTAGTTTTTTATTTTAACAGGGTAACCATAATTGCATTTTGTATATGTAAACGGTTCTCAGCTTGATCAAAAACAATTGAGTAATCAGCTTCCATTACCTCATCAGTTACTTCTCTTCCTCTCTCAGCAGGTAAACAATGCATAAACTTTGCATTTTCTCCTGCCTGTGACATTATAGTATGATTTATTTGAAAGGGTTGGAAAATTTCTTCTCTAATTGCTACTTCCTCTTTCTGACCCATAGATGCCCAAACATCAGTATAAATAACATCAGAATTATTAATTGAATCAAGAGGGTCATTTGTTACAGTAATTTTTGATAAAGCGATTTCAGTTGATTTATCCAAAGTGTTTTTATCTGGTTCATATCCTGCTGGACATGCGCAAACAAAATCAATTGGAAATTTTTGTGTTAATTCTAGCCAAGAATGGACAATATTATTTCCATCACCCAGGTAAGAAATTTTTAAATCATCTAAAGACCCCCTGTGTTCCCAGATAGTAAATAAATCACTCATTATTTGACATGGATGATTATAATCAGTTAAACCATTAATAACTGGAATACTTGAACTACTTGCAAGCTCAAGCATATGTTTATGATCAAATAATCTGGCCATAACTAAATCATTATATCGACTTAATAATCTTCCAATATCTTTTATTGCTTCTCTTTTACCAATACCAATATCATTTGGTCCAAGAAATAATGCATGTCCACCTAGCCATTCAAACCCTGTTTCGAATGATATTCTTGTTCTAGCTGAAGGCTTAGCAAAAATCATAGCTAGAGATCTGTTAGAAAAAACTTTATAATTTTCACGATTGCGAAATTTTTCCTTTAAATCTTTTGCTAGATTCATTATATCTAATAACTCATCAGATGAAAAATCATTAATATGTAAAAAATGATTATTCATTTATTTATTTAGAGTTTCAAATAAATTTGAATTTGAAGGAAGAACTAAAGTAGTTTTTTTATCTATTATTTTCTTATAGGCTTCTAGTGATCTATAAAACTCATAGAACTCTGGATCTTTAGAAAAGGCTTTAGCATATATATCTACAGCTTTTGCTTCCCCCTCTCCTTTTATTTCTTCTGCTTCCTTGTATGCATTAGCTAATATAATTGTCTTGTCTTTATCAGTTGAAGCTTTGATTTTCTGAGATTCTTCTTCTCCTTCTGACCTAAATTTATTTGCTTGGCGGATTCTCTCTGCCTGCATCCTTCTATATATTGATTCTTCGTTATTCTGTGGTAAGTCAACTCTCTTCAAGCGTACATCTACAACTTCAATTCCATATGGTTTTGTTGCTATAGCACTTTGCTTAGTTACGGTCTCCATAATTATTTCTCTATTTTCTGTTATTATCTCAGACATAAAATGAGTACCTAATTCTCTTCGTAATTCTGAATAGACTATATCATCAATACGAGTTTTTGCTATAGGTTCAGTTTGAACAGTCTGAAGAAATAAAAGAGGATCGATTATCTTCCAACGAACATAGTTATCAACAATCAAAGATTTTTTATCTTTACTCAATATTTCTTCTGGGGGAACATCATATTCTAGCAGACGCTTATCAAAACTTTGGGCAACTTGTATGGGCGCTGGCAATTTAAAATTTAATCCCGGCTCCTTAATTATACGGACTGGTTGTCCAAATTGTAATATCACAACTTGCTCTGTTTCATCAATTGTAAAAACTGTACTTAAAGTTCCAACAACTAATAAAATAATTAAAATAAGAAATAATCTTTTCATTACTTTGCTCCTTTCGTCCCAGTAAGATTTAAAAGATTTAATAAATTGCCATCTTCTCCATTTGGAACAATATATTTATCTATTCCTGGAAGTATCTCTTCCATAGCTTCCAAATACAGCCTTTCTTTCGTTACTTCTTTTGCTTTGGTATATTCTTTAACAATAGCTTTAAACTTAGCAACATCTCCTTCAGCTCTTTTAATTCTTGATTCACGAAATCCTTCCGATTCACGAATCATAGCTTGAGCTTGTCCTCTCGCCTTTGGTATTACATCATTCCTATATCCTTCAGCTTCATTAATCATTCTATTTTTATCCTCTTTGGCTGATGCAACATCTTTAAAAGCATCTATGACCTGCTTTGGTGGACTAACATCCTGTAATTGAACTGCAACAACAATAACTCCAGTTTCATATTTATCTAATATTATTTGAAGTAGTTCTTTCGTTTCTTCTTGAATCATTAATTTTCCAGAAGTTAGTGCTTCATCAATATTATGCCTTCCTATTACCGTTCTTAAAGATGCCTCAGATGCTTCGCGTAAAGTTAGTTCTGGTCCAATAAAATTAAATAAGTAATCTATTGGATCTTTGATCTTGTACTGAACAATCAATTCTGCATCCACAATATTTTCATCACCTGTTAACATTAAACTCTCTTGCTCAATGGTTCTATATTGATTCTTCCCAACAGTTCTGAAACCTATTTCAATTCTCTTGACTTCAGTTACCTTAGGAGTTTTTACTGTCTCAATAGGATAGGGTATATGATAATTTAAGCCTGAGCCTACAACTCGATTATATTTTCCAAATCTTTGCACTACGCCAACTTCATCCGGGCCGACTGAATACAAACCTAATAATAACCATATAACTATTGCTATTCCAATTGTTGGTAAAACGCCCATTGATAATAATTTATCTGGGACACTTATTTCGCTGTCTCCAATTATTATTCTTTTTGCTGCCATGTTATCTCCTTATTTATTAAATCTTTTTTCGTAATCGAGCCACTGGCAAGTTCAATTGATCACGATATTTTGCTACAGTTCTTCTTGCAATTGAATATCCAAATTTTAATAATGATTCTTTTAAATCATCATCACTTAACGGATTATTCTTGTCTTCATTATCAATAATTTTCTTTAATGTTAATTTAACTTTACTTACACTTATTTTTTCACCATCAAATAGAAGATGATTTTCTGTAAAAAAATATTTCAATTCAAATATACCGTATGGAGTTTCTACATACTTTCCTCTTGTAGCACGACTTATAGTAGATACATCTAATCCAATAATATCCGATATATCTTTAAGTCTCATAGGTTTAAGCGTGTCAATATTTCCATTAAAGAATTCTTGTTGATAAATAATTATCTGTTGCATTACCATGTAAAGCGTCTTTCTGCGCTGATCAATAGCTTCAATAACCCATTTTGCTTTATTAAAATTATTTTTTAGAAAACTCTTTGTCTTTTTATTGTGAGCATCTAAATCACTTATCATATCTTTATATGTTTTACTTATATTTATTGGCGGGATCCAACTATCATTTACAATAATGTCCCATTGGTTACTTCTTTTATTTAAAATTAAATCAGGAATTATTGACTCATCATTAACATATTGTAAACCAAGGCCTGGTTTCGGGTTTAATTTTGATAATTTTTTAATGGAAATGGAAAGTTCTTTAGGTGAAATATTTTCTTTTCTAGATATTCGATTATATCTTTTATTGATAAAATCCTCAAAATATTCATTTATTATTTTATATTCAAATGAATCTCTATTATCATCTAATTGTAATATTAAACATTGCTGTAAATCCTTTGAAGCTAACCCTGGCGGATCAAGATGTTGAACTTTATATAAAATATGATTTATTTCTTTTTCAGTTTTTCCATATCGATCAGCAATTAAAAATAAATCAATAGATAAATAACCTCTATCATCTAGGTTATAAATGATTTCTTCTGCTATTGTTTTTTCAAGAGGTTTTAAGTCAAGATCATGTATTTGATCAATTATCTTTTCCAGCAGGTTTTTTTCTGCAGAAATCTGAAAAGAATTATCTTTTTTAGGCTCATAAATTTGATTGGCTTCATAAATATCATCCCAATCATCATTTTCATCCTCTTTCAAATTTGATTCACTATCATCTCTAACTGTTTCAGAAGGCTCAAGAATAGGATTTTTTTCAAATTCTTCTAAAATATATTTATCTAAGCTAGAATTATTTAATTGTAATAATGTTGCTTCTAAAATTTGTTGGGGTGATAGACTTTGTTTTTGCTGTAATTCTTGCTTAAGCATAATAATTAATTCAAACGAAAACTTTTTCCTAGATAAAGTTTGCGGGTTTCTTCGTCATTTGCTAAAAACTCAGATGTCCCTGATTTTAAAATCACACCATTAAATAACAAATATGACCTATCTGTAATAGATAGAGTTTCTCTTACATTGTGATCAGTAATTAAAACACCTATTTCTTTTTCCTTTAAAGATTTAACTATTGACTGAATATCCTCAACAGCAATTGGATCAACTCCAGCAAAAGGTTCATCCAGTAGTATAAAATCAGGATCCATAGATAAAGCTCTACAAATTTCAACTCTTCGTCGCTCTCCACCGGATAAATTAGCACCCATACTGTCTCTTATATGCTGTATAGACATTTCATCCAATAAACTTTCTATTTTATCATTTTGTTCATTTTTAGTAAGTCCAGACATTTCAAGGACTAGCTTTAGATTGTTTTCGACAGTTAATTTCCCAAATATTGAAGGTTCCTGAGCTAAATATCCAATACCACTTCTTGCGCGAAGATACATAGCTTTAGAAGTTATATCCTTATCATCTAAAAAAATATTTCCCTTAGATGGCTTTATCATGCCAGTTATCATATAAAAGGTTGTCGTTTTACCAGCTCCATTTGGCCCAAGCAAACCAATTATTTCCCCTTTTTTAACTTCAATGTCAACATCAGATACTACCCAACGATTACCATATTGTTTATACAGGCCTTCAGCGCGTAATTGTTTATGATTTCTATCCATTTTTCTGATTCGTCACACCTGATGGATATAGTATTTTCCAATGATTTAAGCCTACATCTGATTCAAAGCCACTTCCATAAAGAGTATCATTCTTTTCTGTAGTTAAGACTATTGGAGAAGCAGTGTAAATAATTTCTTTTTTTGAATCCCATTTCAATGTATCAGTATAAAGAGTTACACCACTATCCGAAACAACTACAACATTTTCAATTGCCGTCATAAAGTTTGTCTTTTCATCAATCTCAGCAATCATTGATTTTAAATTAGTAGTATGTATCTCTTGTTCGTCAAAAAAATCAACATCTACGTTCTGATTCAAAAAAATATAATTTTTTTCATTATATTTTTCTAGATGACCTGCTTTAACAAGTGCTCTCATTACACCTTCATCAGTTAAAGTAATTTCTACATTCCAACTTTCCTGATCTGGCAAGCCTTCTCTTGAATCTATATTTGTCTCATGTTCAATATTTGAACAATTTACATTTATAATTAATAGTAATATGAAAACTCTCATAATTTATTTTGATAATAAAGAATTCTTCATTAATTGAATTCCTTCTTCATAACGCCCTTGGCAAATCACAATCCAATCTACTGCTTCACGAAATGCGCCATCTCCACCACATAATGATGTTGTATAAATTGCTTTTTCTTTAACTAAATGGTACGCATTTGCAACAGCAATAGGCACTCCAACTTGTTCCATTAAACTAATATCAATTATATCATCACCTATGAAAGCACAATTTTCATCTGATAAATTATATTTTAATTTTAATTCATTATAAGGTTTCATCTTATTTAGTGTACCATTATAAACATCAGTTATATTCAATTCATTAGCACGTATTTCCGTTGCAGTAGATTTACGTCCTGAAATAATAGCAATATTAAAATTTAATAATCGAGCTAAAGCCACACCAGCTCCATCGAGGACAGAAAATTTTTTTAATTCAAAATTATTAAAGCTTTTATAAGTGATTTCATTTCCACCTTTATAAATAGCACCATCTGTTAAAACTCCATCAACATCTGCGATTATAAGTTTTACTTTTTTTGCTCGTTCAATAATTTTTTTATCGAATTTATTTTGAAAATCTTTTTTGGAATAAATATCCATATCATTAGTTAAACTTTTGATAGCTTGTATTTAAGAGATGCGCCAATAAAACCTCTAAATAATGGGTGCGCTTTATTAAGTCGACTCTTTAATTCTGGATGAAATTGACTTGCTATAAACCAAGGATGATCGGGGTTCTCAATAATTTCAACGAGATTCAATTCTTTATTTATCCCAGATATAACTAACCCACCTTTTTCTAATCTACTTCTATAACGATTATTTACCTCCCATCTATGACGGTGACGTTCAGAAATATTTTTCTTCTTATACTCTTTATATGCTTTCGTATTGGGTAATAATTCACAAGAATATGCACCTAGTCGCATTGTCCCACCCTTTCTTCTTATCGCTCTTTGAGACTCCATAAGATCAATAACTGGATGAGAAGTTTTCTTATCAAATTCAGTGCTATTAGCTCCATTTAACCTACAAACATTTCTTGCAAACTCTATTACAGCACATTGCAAACCTAAGCAAAGACCTAAAAAAGGAATATTATTTTCTCTGGAATACTTACAAGATAAAATTTTACCCTCAGATCCTCTAGACCCAAATCCCGGCAAAAGTAGAATTCCATCACAATTATCAAACTGATTTTTAGCGCTTTTATCATCTTTTATCTTTTCAGTAGAAATCCAGCTAACTTTAACTCTAGTGTCATTTTCAACACCTGCATGTATAAATGCCTCTAAAACACTTTTATATGCATCTGGTAATTCAGTATACTTACCACACATTGCAATATTCACTTCTTTTGAAGGATTTTTATATTTGGAAATAAAATTATTTAATTTGGTAACTTGTGGTTGACCATCTAATTCTAATCTATTCATAATTATTTGCCCCATCTTTTGTTTATCAAAAACAAGTGGCACTTCATATATGCTCTTAACTTCTTTCCCTTCTATTACATGGCTTTTTGGAACATTACAAAATAAAGCAATTTTTTCTGCAACAGATTCAGTTAAAGTGTAGTTTGATCTACACATAATTATATCTGGACTCAAACCTATTTCTCTTAATTTCATTACTGAATGTTGAGTAGGTTTAGTCTTTAGTTCTTCACTTGCTTGTATATAAGGAACAAGTGTTACATGAACAATTAAATGGTTATGGTAACCTACTTCTACAGACATTTGCCTAATAGATTCCATAAATGGTAAACTTTCAATATCACCAACTGTACCACCCACTTCACAAATAACAACATCATATTTATTTTTATCATTTACTAGTTTTATTCTTTTTTTAATTTCATCAGTAATGTGAGGAATTACTTGAATAGTTGCTCCTAGATAATCACCCTTTCTTTCTCTATTTAGAACTGTACTATAAACTTGTCCAGTTGTAGCATTATTATATTTGCTCATATTCACATCTATGAATCGCTCATAATGCCCTAAGTCAAGATCAGTTTCAGATCCATCATCTAAAACAAACACCTCCCCATGTTGATATGGGTTCATTGTACCTGGATCAACATTTAAATAAGGATCTAATTTTAAAATAGTCACTTTTAAACCGGCACTTTTTAATAAATATCCAATTGAAGAAGCAGCAATGCCCTTGCCTAATCCAGAAATTACTCCACCAACAACAAAAATGTATTTTACAGATTTTTTCTTTCTCATTTATTTAACTCAATTTGATTAAGATCTTCTTTTGTATCTATTCCCCGATGTGGATAATCTGTCATTGCAACTTTAATTTCTATTCCATTGTCCAATGCACGTAATTGCTCAAGGTTTAAACTTTTTTCATTTATAGACTGATCAAGGTTAGTTAGATGTTGTAATGTATTCTTACGATATCCATAAATTCCTACATGGTGGTAATATCCTCCAATTTGGTGATCATTTATATCACGGCAAAATGATGATGCAAAACCATTTTCATTTATTGTTACCTTAACAGAGTTTGGATTCAAATAATCTGAGTTGTTAATTACTGTACTACCTATTGTTGCCATATCCACTAATTCATCATCAAAACAATCTACTAACTGATTAATAATTAAAGGATCAAGCATGGGCTCATCGCCTTGAATATTTAATATAATATCAGCATCCATGTCTTTAATCACTTCAGCAACACGGTCAGTTCCTGATAAATGATCAGGGTGAGTCATTTTAATATTAGGTTTATACTGTTTTAATGCGTCTTCAGTTTCTTTACTATCAATAGCAATGATTACATCATCAAGTTTTTCTGATTCTTTTGAACGCTCATATACGTGCATAACCATTGGCTTGTCATTAATAGGGGTGAGGATTTTGTTTGGAAACCTTGTTGATTTCAACCTTGCAGGTATGACTCCAATTACCAAGAGTGTTCCTTCTTTCCTATCAAAGGGAAAAGTGAAAATTTAATGTTACCCATAAGATGATTCCCGAATTCAAGGATTAAAATTTATTAAATACTATCATCAATTAAGAATGAAAAATAAGTTTATTCATATCTTAATGATTCAATTGGATCAAGATTAGATGCTCTCCATGCGGGATATATACCAAACCCAATTCCAATTATTGAACAGACAATTAAACCGTATATGGCCCAATCCACCGGGATTACAGCAGGGACTTTAAAAATAAAAGCTACTACATTTCCTCCAGCAATACCAAGAATTACCCCAACAATACCACCAAATTCACTTAAAAAAATTGCTTCAGTTAAAAATTGAGTAAGTATATCACTACGTGTTGCCCCAATTGCTTTTCGTATACCAATTTCTTTAATTCTATCTGTTACAGAAACAAGCATAATATTCATGATGCCAATTCCAGCAACTAATAATGCGATGACACTTATAGATAAAGCAAACATCTTAATACCACTAGTGAAGCCAGAAAAGCGTTCGATCATTTCTGCATTTGATTCAATTTCAAAATCATTTTCTTCTCCGGGAGGCACTTTTCGAATAGTCCTCAATAAGCCAATTGCTTCATCCATCGTTTTATCATATTGCTCTGCTGAAGGTGCCTCAACACTTATAGATAAAGTCGTCCATCGATTTTTAAAGTGCTGTAAAAAGTTAGTAATAGGTATTGCAACATAGTTGTCTTGGCTACCACCAAAGGCCTCACCTTTTCTTTCTGTAATTCCAATTACATTATAATCTAGGCCTCTTATTTGAATCGTTTTCCCTATGGGGTCTTCAAAAGGAAACAAACGATCTACAACGTCCATACCCAGTAAACAAACATTACGTGCAGAGTGAACATCATCAGTAGTTACATTTCTTCCATCTGCAATAAATGTATTATACGTTCTGACTGTCCCTTCATCTCCGCCAATCAACTCAATCGATCTTTTGACAGTTTTATCCCTATATTTAACATTTCTAGCGCTTGTTCCCTCTGAGACACTAACCATTATAGGTATTTTAGCTCTACGTTTAAATTCTTCATATTGCGGGTAATCAATATTTTTTCGATTTCTGTATTTTTCATCTCCCCGCCTATCAACCATAATACCTGGCCATTTTTGAATTACAAATGTATTGGTTCCAAAGACATTTAAACCTGATTCAACAGAGGATTCAAGTGTTCGTATTGCAGTCATTACTCCAATGACGGAAAAAACACCTATACTTATTCCAAGTAAAGTTAGAATTGATCGTAATTTATTTTGCCGAATGGCATCAATAGCCATACGAAAACTTTCTTTAATACCATTTTTTGTTCTAGTTAATCCAATCATCCTTTACTCATACCGTAAAGCTTCAATAGGGTCTAATTGAGCAGCCTGGTAAGAAGGTACTATGCCAGATATTACACCAACAAAAATACTCATTATAATAGAAGATATAGATAGCCACAAAGGTAAGGTTGATGGAAAGATTTTATTTATGAAAAAGCTTACACCAAAAGCTAAAGTTAAGCCAATTAATCCACCAATTACACATATCGTGATAGCTTCAAATAAAAATTGGGTTAATATCATATTAGGGGTGGCTCCAATTGCCTTCCGCACGCCTATTTCACGGGTTCTTTCTTTTACCGATACAAACATAATATTCATAATTCCTATTCCTCCTACTATAAGAGAAAGAATTGTTATAAACAAACCTGTACCGCCAATTGCATATTTTAAAGTATTGTATTGCGTTTCAAACGCTTTAGTTTGATTAATAGCAAAATCATCTTTTTCTCCAGGCTTTAATCCTCTTATTCTCCTCATTACAGCTTGTAATTCACTTTTTGCATCATCTATTTTTTGCTCATTGACCTTAACGCTTAAGCGCATGAACCCCCTTTTTGAAAATAATCTAGTATATGCCCCTAAAGGAAGGATGGCCTGATTGTCAACGCTAAACAGCCCAAGAAACTTTCCCTGCTTTTCCAATACACCAATCACTCTAAATTTTATTCCGTCTATTTTTATATACTTACCAATTGGATTTTGGTATTCAAAAAAAGCATCTTGTATACCACTACCAATAATAGTAACTCTAGAACCCGATCTTTCTTCATTTTCAGTAAAAAACCTGCCAACCTTGATATCTTCATTGACAGTTTCCATGTAATCTACATTTGTTCCAAAAATTTGTGTTTGCGTGTTTTTGTCGCCAAAAGATAAAGAAGCTCCTCTTTGCATAACAGGAGATACCGCAAGTGCATAATCAGACATTTCTCTAATTTTATCTTCGTAAGATAATTTCATTCGTGGTCTATTTCGAACTTCCCACCATTCCATATCACTAAACCACTCCCAACGACTAATATATAAAATATCTTTTCCAAGCCATGACATACTATTCTCAAAGGAACGATCTAAGCCAGAAATAAGTGTCCCCATTACCGTTACGGATAAAACACCAATAATAATCCCTAAAGCAGTAAGACTTGAACGTAGTTTGTTCATATAAATTGATGATATAGAAATACGTAAACTTTCGAAAAACATGATAATTATTTCTTTTTAACTACCTTATCTTCCTTAATCTTTCCATCAAAAATATTGATAATGCGATGAGCGTGTTTAGCAATATATTCTTCATGTGTTACAAGAATTATAGTATTTCCTCTAGAAAATAGGTTATCTAATATATTCATAATTTCATCACCACTTTTTGAATCTAGGTTCCCTGTAGGCTCGTCAGCGAGGATAATTGATGGATCATTTACTAATGCTCTAGCAATTGCAACCCTTTGGCGTTGACCTCCGGATAATTCATTTGGACGATGATACATTCTATCCTCCAAACCAACTTCTGTTAATGCTTTGATTGCTTTTTCTATACGTTGATCTTTAGGAATATTAGAGTATATAAGTGGAACTTCAACATTATGTAAAGCAGTTGCTTTAGGTAGCAAATTAAAAGTTTGAAATACAAATCCAATTTTACGGTTTCTTATAGATGCCAATTGATTATCATCCATATCATGTACAAGTTCACCCTCAAATTCATAAGTTCCAGCACTTGGTGTATCAAGACAACCAATCATATTCATTAATGTTGATTTTCCAGAACCGGAAGGCCCCATAATAGAAATATATTCATTATGATTAATATTTAAATCAACTCCATCTAAAGCCCGAACTAATTCATCCCCAACCTCATAATGACGTTTTATACTCTGAAGTGATATTAAAGAACCCAAATGAAACGTTTAATCCTTATCATCTTTTTCAGTACTTACCTGCACGTTGTGCTTTAACTCTTTACTTACAGCTTTATAGTTGCCAATTACTATTAAATCATTCTCGTCTAATCCATTTATTAACTCATAATGAGTTTCACTTGAGATTCCCACAGTAACTGGTCTAATATGAACAAATTGACTCCCCCGTTTATACTTCTTTTCTTTCATATTTTTAACTGATGAAATTTTTCCATCTCGTAAAACACCTCCCTGTTTATCAGATATAATAAATACAAGTTCTTCTAACTCTTTTTTCTTAGGTGTGTCATCTTCTTCTTCATTATTACTCCATTTCTTTCTATCTCCTGAAACAAATAATTTATTTTCTGAGCCAAACTCCCTAACAGTTAAACTCTGTATAGGAATAGATAAGGCATTTTTTCTTACTTCCGTAATTATATTTGCTGTAGCGCTCATTCCTGGTCGAATATTAGGTGGAACATTAATCATGCGTACCTTTACCTTGAAATTAGTTACTTGTTCTTGGCTCCCAAAGTTTGAGGTTTCAGCCATATGTGCAATTTCACTTACTACTCCATAAAATACTGTATCCAAATATGCATCAATTTCAATTTCAGATGTATCTCCTATTGAAATACTAACTACATCATTTTCATTTACATCAACAATGACTTCCATTCTACTAAGGTCTGCTATAATCATTAATACATCTAAAGAGAACATGCCTCCCATGGCCATCTCGCCAGCTTCTTTATTAATCCTTGTAACAATACCATTTTGTGGAGAAACTAATCTTGCTTTATCTAATGCATCTTGTGATACAAGTAAGCTTGCACGCGCTTGATCAAGTTGACTTCTTGAAATTTCATATGCAGCTTGTGCTCCCTCAAGTTCTTGGTCAGAAGCAAGCCCTTGTTCATATATTCGCTCAACGCGTTCTTTATTCGCTTTATCTTGTTTCACTCTAGCTGAAGCAGAACGAACTGAAGAAGTTACTTGATCAACATTAGCCTGTAATTGTTTTCTATCAAGTGAAATAAGATGTTGATTCTTTTTAACATATTCTCCTTCAACTACGGTTATAGAATCAATAATTGCAGAAGAAGTCGCGCTTATTTTTACTTCACTTTCAGGTTGTATTTTTCCGCTTGAATTCACTTTTTGAATGATCGTCTTCCTGCCAACTTTTTCAGTCTCTACATTAATAACTTCTGAATCGTCACGGAAAATATTTCCAAGTATGATAAAAATTATTAGTAGCCCAATAAGCCCCGAAATAAATAATTTTTTGTTCTTTTTATACAGTTTTTTTATCACTTTAATCTCCTAAAATATTTATAAAGCTGTATCTAGCGTACCTAAGATAGCTTTCAAGTTTGCTTGTTCAATCATACTATCATATTTACTTCGAATTAATGATGATCGTGCACTAACTAAAGATACCTGAGCATCCAATACTTCTAAAATACTCGCTGACCCCAAACTATATCGCTCCTGAACTAATTTTACATCTTCTTCAGCAGAAGCCAATACTTTTTCATTGATAGGTATGACTTCATTATAATAATTAAGTTGGTCGAGAATTACCTGTAACTGAACTGATAAATCTTGTAGTTGTGTTAAATATTCAGATTCCTGTTTTCTTACATTTAATTTAGCCTGTTGAATAGTAGTAGATAATGTATTTCCAGTGTATATCGGTATTGAAAAAGATAAACTAGTATTCATTCTCCAATTCTCATCCCATTCTTTTGATAATGCCTGAAAATCTTCAGAATTACCTGAATAATTTGCTGATGCAGAAATATTTGGTAATCTAGACCCTTTTGTAATTTTTTCGCTGTACTCAGCATTTATTATTTGATGTTTCTTAGCTAGAACGCTTGGATTAGATTTTTGGATCAATTCAAATCCATTTTCAAAATCAGGAATTGTATCTAATGAAAATAAATCACCATTCGTCGTAAAATCTCTTTCAGTTCTTACTATTCCCATTGCATTCTTTAAACTTAAATATGCATTTTTTAATACAGCTTCATTATTTATTACATCCACACGTGTCTGCCCATATCTAACTTCTGCTTTTAATAAATCTGTCTTCCTGGCGGATCCTAATTCAAAACGTTGCTTTGTTAAGGCCAATTGCTGCTGTGAACTGTTAAAATTACTTTGAGCTACATCAAGCAATTGTAAAGATTTTAAATAGTTAAAAAAATTCCTATGTACTTCCCTTATTATGTTAATTTTTACTTGCCTATTAAACTGCTCTGCAATTTTATAGCTATTTTTTGATTGTGCTATACTATTCCACCACTTTCCTCCATCATATATATTTTGTGATAAAGAAACTCCTGCTGAAGAACTCTTAAGATTACTTATGCTACCCAAAGTAATTTCTCCTGTAGTGGGGTTATACCCTCCTTCTTGTTGCGGGAAACTTGATTCACTTACATTACCGGATAATATTAGTGAAGGTAAAATATTGCTATACGACCCTTTAACGCTTTGCCTTGAACTTTCTAGATCTAATGCGGACGCCTTTAATGCTTCTTTATTTGTAAGAGCAATTTGTATACAATCAGATAGTGATAAGATTTCTTTTTGAGCATAGCTCAGCGAAATAATAAATATAAAAATTAATCTTCTATACATAATTATTAAGTAAAAAGTGAGCCAAGTAATGCAAAAATGCTAATTTGAAATAACCAATAAATAAAAACACCTATAATAAAAGGTTTGGCAGGTTTACTAAAATAAATACCCATTCCAACACCAATAAGTACAATACGCCAAAGACTAAAAAGATCCATAGATGCAAAAAAATTATTAATAAATGTTCCATCTTCACCAATATTAAGTAAACCAAGACCAGTATGTACATTAATAGACCATTTATTAAGCATTAATGGTATTTTTATAACAGTTTCAAGAACGTTTACCAAATAAGAACATGAAATAAAGGGTAATAATTGTGAATAACTTGTCTTTTCACCAAAGAAGAACTTCACTATCAATAATACAATTAAAGTCATCATGATAACTCGGAGAGGCCCTGCAAAAATATTTGTTAACCACATCATCATAACAGAAAATGTAGAAGGATTCTCAAAAGATTCATAAATACTCTTTAATGCATCATCTTTTTGGTCATCAGGTATCTGTGAGCTATTTTCAATCCATTTAACTGACTGCTCAAGTTGAACATCATAATACAGATCCTTTAACAACAAAAGGCCTATAGCTCCTAAAACCATTAATACTGCTAATGGCATTAGAGATATTTTCCAATCATTACCTTTTTTCAACTCCTGAAAAGAAATAGTTGGATCTGTAAAAATATTTATAAATAAAGCTAAATATTTCATAAAGCTAATTACTACCTCGGTTAATAAAATAAATTACGAAATATAATCGTCTTTTATTTGATATAAATAAGTAAGTGCATTATCATGGTCATTATCAATTTTTCCGTCCAA
>Ga0208261_1000043_pt1 | contig 46788 bp, 37 predicted proteins | sample Knorr_S7_td_DCM__FD_185595 | JGI IMG/M metagenome (GOLD analysis project Ga0208261, IMG submission 185595) | Marine microbial communities from Southern Atlantic Ocean transect - Knorr_S7_td_DCM_ad_131m_LV_B (SPAdes) (version 3) | ecosystem: Environmental > Aquatic > Marine > Oceanic | place...
GACCCATGATTTTTTACTACAACTCTATTACTATTCTTTGCAACAGCATAAAAGTATTCGACTATTTGATCTGTTCGTGTGTGCTGTGCTCCTAAATGATGACTAAATACATCAATAGGCTTGGGAATAGATTCATTGAAGGTAGTTTCACTAATATCCATGGGTAATTCAATGTGATTTACCTGCGCAGATAGAAATGAAGATAAAAATATGATGTATAGTATTTTTTTATCTTTAATATTCATAATTCTCTAAGAATTTAATGTATATTCAGGCCCGAAATGTACCAATTTAGTGCTAAAAACCGATTTATTTTCGCATGAATAGAATGCCGAAAAACTTTTTAAGATTAAAAGGCATAAAAAACAATAATGTAAATGCACCTGATCAGGTGCATTTTTTTTATGGAGAAAATTTTAAATGAGTAAAATGTTACCTTTAGTAGAACTTCAGAATGTTGATACACAATTAAGAGATATAAATGAGCTTTTAGGAGATTTACCTAAGAAGGTTGACAAATTACGCTCTGAGGAAGAAGAATTAATTAATGATGTAGAAACAGGAAAAAGTCGTCTTAAAGAAATAGAATTATCTTTAAATAAAGCAGAACATAAGATGACTGATTTAAAACAAAAGATTGATAAACTAAAAGATCAATTATCATTAGTCACATCAAATAAACAGTATGATGCTTTAACCCAAGAGATTGAATATTTAAAAGTTGAATTAGATGAAGTTGAGACAGCAGATCTTGAGGACGAAGAAGAAAAAGAATCATTAAGTAAAGATCTTGAAGAAAAAGAAGAAAATCTTGAATCCCTAAGTAAAGATTTGTCTTCACGAAGAGTAAAGCTTGAAGAATTAATGTCTGAGTCAGCAGAAAATAAATCTGCATTGGAAAAAACCCGTCAAGAAAAAATAAGTTTTATTGATGAATCTATTTTAAGTAGATATGATCGTGTTAGTGCAGCAAGAGATGGTCTTGCTGTGGTTAAGCTAGAAGGAAACTCCTGTGGTGGATGTGGATTTGTTATCCCCCCTCAAGATGTCGCAGATATTCGTGAAAAAGATAATTATTATACTTGTGATATTTGTAGCCGTTTCATTTATTTTTTTAAGAAATAATATTAAAATTTCTTACTTGGTTTTTTTGTTTAACCCTTTTAATGTCCTCAGCTTTTTGATAGTCTGAGATAATTGAGTGATTACTCTGTAATTCAGAGAGGAAAGTCCGAGCACCACAGAACAGAGTGCCTCCTAACGGGAGGAATCTTTATTGATATGGAAAGTGCAGCAGAAAGTAAACCGCTGATGGATTTGCTTCGGCAAGTTTCAAGCAAGGCTGAAAGGGTGGTGTAAGAGACCACCAGTCTCTTGGTAAACTAAGAGAGCTTGTAAACCCCACTTGGTGCAAGATCGAATAAGCTTCCAGATATTGTTCGTATCTTTATGAGAAGCGGGTAGATCGCTTGAGGTAAATGGCGACATTTATCCCAGAGGAATGATCACTGACCTTTGATGTATTAAAGGAGACAAAACTCGGCTTATAGATTTTCTCAGACTATCATTAATTTATATTATTTTTAAATATATAAATTGCTTGTAGAAAAATAATAGAAAACTCATATTAAACCTGCCAAAAAAGTTATGAAAAATGCACAAATTACAGGAATAGGGTTTAATGTCCCTGAAAGAGTGGTAACAAATCAAGATTTAGAAAAGATTATGGATACTACCGATGAGTGGATTAAAGAAAGGTCTGGTATTACTCAAAGACATTGGGTTGATAAAGAAAGCAATGCATCTATTTTAGCAATTGAAGCTGCTAAAAATGCAATGAAAGATGCTGAAATTGATGCTAGTGAAATTGATTTAGTAATATGTGCTACACTCACATCTGATTATTTTTTCCCAGGTATAAGCAATCAAATACAACATGCTTTGGGTATGAGAATGGTTGGAGCATTTGATATTAAAGCTGCTTGCTCAGCTTTTATTTATTCTCTTTCTATTGGAGATCAATTTATTCGAACAGAACAGTATAAAACTATTTTAGTTGTAGGAGCTGAAGTTCAATCCACTGCATTGGATATTTCAGATGAAGGAAGGAATATTTCTGTACTTTTTGCTGATGGAGCTGGGGCTGCTGTTTTACAAGCAACGGATAGTAATAAAGGAATTTTATCTACTCACCTACATTCAGATGGTAAATATTTAAAGGACTTATGGTGTGAGGCGCCAGGGACTTCAAATAATCCTCGATTAACAAAAGAAATTTTAGATCAAGGAAAACATCTTCCTTATATGAATGGTAGACAAGTTTTTAAGAATGCAGTTAAAAGATTTCCAGAAGTAATAAATGAAGCTTTGGATGCAAATAAATTATCAATAGAAGATATAGCTCAAATTATACCTCACCAAGCTAACCATCGTATCAGCGAAGCAGTTGCCAAACGTATGGGTGTTGGAATGGATAAAGTCTTTAGTAATATAAAGCACTATGGCAACACAACTGCAGCATCTATTCCAATTGCAATGTGTGAAGCAAGAAATAAAGGATTATTTTCATCTGATGATATCATTATTTTAGCTGCATTTGGCGCAGGGTTTACTTGGGCTTCAACTGCCATAAGGTGGTAAGTATTCATACATATATTATAACACTACAATATTTAAACTTGATATATGGATAAACTTTTCTTCTCCGAAGAACATAGTATGTTAATAGAAATGATTTCAGATTTTGCAAAGTCTGAAATCATTCCTATAGCAAAAGAAATTGATCAAACCAGTAGATTTCCTTCTGAAGTAATAAGCAAATTAGGAAAACTTGGTTTGTTAAGTATACCAGTACCAAAGAAATATGGCGGATCTGGTATGGATTATATTGCCTATGCTGCAGCAATCATGGAATTAGCAAAAGCAGATGCCTCCATAGCCATTACAGTTGCAGCACATACATCTTTAGGAATAATGCCTATTGTTCTTTCTGGCACAGAGAAGCAAAAAAAGAAATATGTTCCAAAACTTGCTTCAGGAGAAGTCCTTGGAGCATTTGGATTAACAGAACCTGAAGCTGGAAGTGATGCTGGTGCAACAAAAACAACTGCAGAAAAAAAAGACAAAGGCTACATTGTTAATGGTGGTAAAATATTTATCACAAATGCAGGGGTAGCTGGATTCTTAAGTTTTACTGCGCAAGTAATTGAAAATGGAAAAAATAAAGGAATTGGTGCATTTATAATCCCTACCAATACGGAAGGTTTGACTATAATGGAACCAGAAAAAAAAATGGGTTGGAGAGCAAGCGATACAAGACAATTATTTTTTCATGATATGTATATTAAAGAATCAAATATGATTGCAAAGCCTGGAGAGGGGTTTAAAATATTTTTGAATACTTTAACAGGTGGTCGGATCTCAATTGCAGCTTTAGCGGTTGGGACAGCTGAAGGATCTTATGAAAAGGCATTAAAATATTCCACTGAACGAGAGGCCTTTGGAAAAAAGATTAACAAATTTCAATCAGTTGGATTTAAACTGTCAGATATGGCAACTCAAATAGAAGCTGCGAAAATGTTAACCTTTCATGCCGCATGGAAAAAAGATAAAGGTTATGATATAGTAAAAGAAGCAGCAATGGCAAAATTATTTGCAAGTGAAGCTGCTATGAAGATTACGACGGAGTCTATTCAAATCCATGGTGGATATGGATACGTTAAAGATTATGATGTAGAAAGATATTTTAGAGATGCAAAAATTCTTGAGATAGGTGAAGGGACAAGTGAAGTTCAACGCTTAATTATTTTAAAACAAATCCTAAAAAATTTAAAAATATAATTTGATTATGAGAAAAAATAGAAAATCCTTCCTAAGTAAAATCAAAATATTCATAAATAAATATTTTAAACAGCTTAGTATTCTTATTTCTTTAACAATTATTCTTTCATTATTTTTTCAAAGAGGAAGGTCTTTACAGTATAGTTACAACATAGATGATATAGCGCGTGAACCAATAATTGCACCATATAATTTTCCTATATTAAAGTCAAAAAGTACACTTGAAGAAGACTTAAATAATGCTTTAAAAGCAGAGCCTTTTATTTTTAGTCGAAAACAAGAAATTGTTGATAATCAAACTTCTAATTTATCCTCATTTTTTCAACTTACTAATGAGATACGGTTAGCAAATAAAGATTTGTTTAACTCAAGAAATTTAGTTTATGACTATAGATACACAGATAAATTTCAAGAAGCCAAATCAATTGCATCATCAGATAGCGCATCTTTATCGCAGAAAGTAATAGAATTTTATAAGCTGTATTCTTTTGCACAAGACAAAGAGGACTGGAATATATTTTTGATGCCTATTCTACAAGGTGGGCCACAATTTTCTTTAAAAGAATTTCAAGAAGACATATTGCAAATATGTAGAAATAGATGGGCAATTGGAATCTTGGATATTAAAGAATCAATTATTATAAGTGATCAGCTAGCAATCGATAATGGTGATATCCCTACATTGTATAATTTAAGTGAATTAAATGATCTAAACGAAGCTTGGACAGAAGCAAAAAAAGAGATAACTAGTGTTTATGGTGCTGAAAATGATATTAGAAGGGAATTAGGTTATGACTTAATTATCGAATTTATGATACCAAATCTAGTCTATGATAAGGAAACAACTGAGAGAAGACAAAATGCTAGCTTAGATCGCGTGCCGAGGAGTAAAGGTATTGTATTAAAAGATGAAATGATAGTAAATGCTAATCAGAGAATAACGGAAGAGGATTTGCAAAAACTACAATCTTTAGCAGTAGAAATAAGTAAAGAAAACCGTACGCTTGGAATAAAAGATTCCATTATAACTTATATAGGACGTCTTTTAATCATAGGCATTTTAATATCTTACTTTTTTACCTTTTTATTAATCTATCGTTCACATATTTTTGAAAAATGGCAATTATTATTGGTGATTGCTTTTATTTACGTATTCATCATTGTCATAGCAAACATATTTGTTTATCAACTTGATTTTTCTGAGTTTTTAATTCCTGTTACTGTTGCTGCGATGTTATTAACGATTTTATTTGATGCACGTATAGGATTTATGGGTACTACATCAATAGTTCTTTTAGTAGGGATTATGATTGGTAATGATCTAGAATTTATAGTTACTGGTTTATTTATGTCATCTATAGCTATGTATACAGTAAGAAGAATAAGGACAAGGAGTAAATTTATTACTGCAATCTTTTCTCTTATGGGCGCTAGTATAATAGCTGTTTTAAGCCATGGGCTTTTTATGGGACATAATGTTAGCACAATGGGAGTAGATTTATCTTATCTATTAGTAAGTAGTATTTTTGCTCCAATCATAACCTATGGTTTAATCATTATATTAGAGGTTTCATTTGGAATAACTACGGATCTATCTTTAATTGAACTTCTTGACTTTAATCATCCATTACTAAAACGATTACAACAAGAAGCTAATGGAACTTTCAATCATAGTGTTGTCGTTGGAAATTTAGCAGAAGCTTGCGCTGATGCAATAAATGCAAGATCTTTATTATGTAGAGTGGGGGCATATTATCATGATTTAGGTAAAATGGAGCGGCCAGAATATTATATTGAAAATCAGTTTATGGGTGATAATAAACATGATTCTCTAACTCCTGCAATGAGTGCAAAGATAATAAGGAAACATGTAATTGATGGATTAAAACTAGCTAAAGATTATGGATTACCTAAGCTTGTCAGTGATTTTATTCCTATGCATCATGGTACATCAAGGGTTGAATATTTCTATCGAATGGCTTTAGAGGCCGCTAAAGATACTAATGAGAAAGTAGATGATAGTGCTTATCGCTATCCTGGGCCAAAACCCAATACAAAAGAAACAGGTATATTAATGATTTGTGAAGCTGTTGAAGCTGCTGTTAGATCAATAAAAGAACCAGATATATTAAAAATTGATACCATGGTAGATAAAGTTATTAAAGGGCGTCTAAATGATGGGCAATTAGATGAGTGTCCACTGACACTCGACGATTTACGTAAAATAAAAGGGACTGTAGATGGGAATTCTGGCATGTTGCCAGTACTAAGAGGCATATATCATATTAGAATAGAATATCCTGAAGATGATAACCCTTCAGATAGCAGATGATTGATGTCACCATTGAAATAGACCCTGATTACAATGCTATAAATAAGAGAGTATCAACTAAAATATTAAAATCTACTTTACAAAAAGAGCAAATTAATAAGGCAAAAATAAATCTGATATTTGCTAAAGATAAATTGCTCAATAATTTAAAAATAAAATTTTTCAATAAAGATCATTTAACAGATGTAATTGCATTTAGAATTAATGATTATAGTGATGAAATGGTAGAAGGTGAAATTTATATTAGTATTGAACGAGCTATATATAACGCAAAAAAATATGAACAAGACATATCTAAAGAACTAGCTAGGCTTATTATTCATGGCACCTTACATCTATTAAATTATAAGGATGAGATGGGAAATGAAAAATTATTGATGACAAAAAAAGAAAATCAATATTTAGAAGATTTTGAATGGATAAATATTTTTTGATATTATGAATAATCAATCTATCGGAAATCAGTTTGAAGAATTAATTAATTTGGTTAAAAGATTAAGGGGCCCAGATGGATGCCCTTGGGATAAAGAGCAAACATCAGAGTCTTTAGTATCATATATGCTCGAAGAAACATATGAAGTTATTGAGACTATTGATGAAAAAAATTGGGATGGATTAAAAGAAGAGTTGGGAGATTTGATTCTTCATATTGTATTTCAAGCTGTCATTGCAAAAGAGAATAAATTATTTGATATCTCTGAATCATTAAAAAATATTAATGAAAAACTAGTAAGAAGACACCCGCACGTTTTTGATAAGAAAAATGTAATTCAGGATAAAATTATATCGAGCTGGGAGTTGCAAAAACATAAAGAAAAAAATAGAAGCTCTCGGCTAGATGGAGTGCCAATTAGTTTGCCTGGTATTATTCGCGCACAAAGAATTCAGGAAAAAGCATCACATGCAGGATTAGATTTTCAAAAAGAAGAAGAAATATGGGAAAAAATATCCGAAGAAATGGAAGAGCTAAAGAATGCTCAAAAAAAGAATAATAAGCATGAAATATCTGAAGAGCTTGGAGATACAATTTTTTCCTTGATTAACCTTGCTAGGTTTTTAGGTATTTCTGCAGATGATGCCCTTAGGAAATCTAATAACAAATTTATTAATAGATTCAAAATGATTGAAAATGAATTGAATAAAGAAGGAAAAAATATTGAAGATTCTTCTTTTAATGAATTAGAAGATATGTGGAATAATATAAAAAAAAATAATAATTCTTAAACTCCATCACCATTTATAGTTGCAACTATATTTCTACTTCCGCCACGATCTCTATGTTCGCACAGATAAATACCTTGCCATGTCCCAAGATTAAGACCTCCATGAGTTATTGGTATATTAATTGAAGAACCAAGAATTGATGACTTTAAATGTGCTGGCATATCATCAAGCCCTTCCATTGTATGAGAATAATAGCCCTGCTTTTCAGGGACAATATGATTGAAATGAGATTCAAAATCTGCTCGAACAGTAGGGTCTGCATTTTCATTAATTGTCAATGAAGCCGATGTGTGCTTTATAAAAAGATTTAATAATCCATTTTCAACTGTTTTAATTACATTAATATTATTAATTATATCATTTGTTATAAGATGAAATCCTCTAGGCTTGGGAGGGATAGAAATTTCTTTTTGTAACCACATTTTCAATTCTCTTAATTATGTTTTTCTTTCTTTTTTTCTTGCAGCAGGAAATAATATATTATTTAGAATAAGTCTATATCCTGGAGAATTTCTATGTAAAGATAAATCAGTTGGGGGGTCTCCAACAAAATGTTGATAATCTTCAGGGTCATGTCCTCCAAGAAAAGTGTAGGTGCCTTGGCCATAGTTTCCATGAAGATATTTCACTTGTGGAGAAGCTGGATCTTCACCCATTATTACTACATGTTTTTTTATTTTATCTCTATTGAAACCTGTAGTTTGTCCCATAAACCCTTTAATAACAGAAGCATGATTTTGGGTTAGCATCGTAGGTACTGGATCATATTTTGCTGAAAATTCAAATAAAGTAAAATAATCTGCTTCTGCTCCACGAGTAATTGGGTTATGACTTGGAGGAAAATCAATATCCGAAAACTCATATATCATGGGGTCTGTCATCAAAGAAAAATTGGTAAAAGCAAATGTGTTCTTATAATTAAGCTTTGAATTCACATTTGGAGTAATTGGTGTACCATCAAATACATGATGTGCCGCATCTACTCCTTCTTCTGCAAGGGCTATATCATATGTGTCTGTTGCTGAACACATAGCAAATAGAAAGCCTCCATTTCCAACAAATGTTCTTATTAGTTGAGTAAGAGCTTTTTTTTGTTCATGTACTGTTAAATACCCTAACTCTTTGGCAATAGATTCATATTGTTTTTGTTGTTCGATATACCATTGTGCAGTGTGGTAATTCCTGTAAAACTTACCGTATTGTCCAGTAAAATCTTCGTGATGTAGATGTAGCCAATCATATTTTTGTAATTCACCTTCAAATACTTCTCTATCCCACAAAGTCTTATAAGGAACTTCTGCATATGTTAATGCCAGAGTAACAGCATCATCCCATGGTTGTTTATTTTCAGGTGTATAGATAGCAATTTTTGGTGCTTTTTCCAATAGAACGATATCCATATTATTTTTTTCTACTTCTGAGTAAATATCTATAAGATCGTTTGCAGAAATTCTTTGAAAGGTTACCCCTCTTATTCTGCATTCTTGTGCAATAGGCGAATAATAATCAATTAGAAATGAACCACCTCTATAGTTTAATAGCCATTCAATATTAATATTCTTTTCCAATGTCCAAAATGCAATACCATATGCTTTTAAATGATCCTTTTGAATTTTATCCATAGGAATAAGTAGTTTATCAGCTCCCAATAAAAACTGTACTATTAAAAAAAAGTAAATAAATTGTTTCATTTAACTTTTTTTCACACCACTTAATTGTCTGATTCTTATTCTTACCGGTTCTGCAAGCATGGACATAGGAAATTCTTCAAGTAATAAATTATACATTTCTATCGCTTTATCAGTGTCTTTATATATTTTTTCATATATTTCACCTTGTGCGGTAATTCCTTCGGGTGCTAATGAAGTTTGCTGTAGTGATTTTGCTATACTAAGAGAGATGCTTGTATCATCAATTATCATTCTTAATAAACATTCTCTAAGCATTACTATGGGAATTATTGAGCTATTTGGATAGTTTTCTCGTACGAATGATAATGTTTCTATGACTTCAATAAATTTAAATTCTTGTAAATATTTTTCAGCTTTGACATATAATAAGAATGCTTCTTTATCTTCTTTATCTCCAAAAGAAAAATGTTGAGCTATTATGCCCTGTAATTCCATTAAATCATTAAAATATTTATCACTTGGACTTGTTTTTGTAATAACTGAATCTATTAATACTTTTGTGGTATCAATATCCCCTGATAAAAATGTTAAATGAATATTCTTCATTGTAAAAGGATCAATATTATTGTTTGATAAAAATTCTTCATAATACTTTTCATTATGTTTTCTTGCATTAATTAGATTTCCTTCAGCTAAATATGTATCTCCTATTTTTAAAATAATATTATTTCTAAGATCATTATTTGGTCTGGATTTAAGAGCAGATAAATATGATCTTCTTGCTCCCTTAAAATCATGCATAACTTTTAATTGTAGCTCTCCAAGTCGATAATGAGCTTTGGCAGAAAAAGTTGATGCAGGTAGTTCTTTTAATATTCGTTGATATAAATTAAATGTTGATTCAATTGATTTAAGTGAATCTTTTTTAAATTCATTGAAGACCAGTATATAATCAACAAAAAAAATATTATCTGGATAAAAGCTTACTAATTTATTTTGAAAATTATTTTCAAGTAATTGTGCTTCATAAGTTTCACCTAATCCTAATAAAGCATCTCCAACTATAGATGATGATAAGTTAGTATTACTATTTAATAGTTCCTGATAAGTATTAATTGATAATTCATATTGACTTTCTTTTCTCAAATTTTCAGCAAGATTCAACCATCGTTTAAAATCTGAATTATTTTCTATCCCTATTGAACGATGAGTATTAATCGCATCTTTATATTGTTCTGTCTTAAAATAATAACCTGCCAATAGTTTATGAATTCTAAAATTATTTTCGTTTAGGTTAGCAACTAATTTTTTTTCAATTAAAAGGTGATTCTGTGGGTCATCACTGATTAGTAGTATCTTATTCATGACAATTTTCTCATTTGCTGGATTATATTTAATATATAATAATAATTCATTTAGTGAGAGATCGTATGTTTGTCTGGAATAGTAGTAGTTTGCTAAATCAAGGGACAATAAATCGTTTTTATTAAGTTTTCTTCTTCCTCTATCTACTAACTCTTTCATTTTTTCAGTCAAACTAAGACGGCTATAGGTATGTAGTAGCATCCTATATATACTTTGATTTTTACCATAGGTATTTTCAAACTTACTCCAGATTTGATCTGCCTTTATTTTATTATTATTTAAATATAATATTTCCCCCAGTTCTATATGTGCTTGCAAGTCATTCGGGTGTATTACGATCCAATCTTCAATTAGTTTTATGGCTTTAGGTAATTCTTCAGTTCTTTTAAAAATATCCTTTAAACGTTGATATGCTTGTCTATCTTTAGGATTCTTTTTAATTAATTTTTCATAAATTATTTTTGCATCTTCTATTTCACCCTTTCGTTCCATAAAGAAAGCATCTTGAAAATTGTTCATTTTTTGGGGGGTTACATTTATTTGTGAAAACAATGTACCAGCGATCAATAGTAAAAAGATTTTATTCATTAATTATAGTATCTTTTTTAGCGCTAGTTTGTTCAATTTTACTTAATGAATTGAAATATCTTCGTATCATTGTTTGATAGTCACGAGAATAGCCTGCTTTTAATGATTGATTTAATGCCTCCATGGCAATATTTCTTCTTTGTCCGTAATCTAGAGGTAGCCCAGAGGGTCCTTCGTAAATGATTTCGGATGCTATTTCTGCTTTTCTCTCTTCCTTTAATCCTCTTTGAGTTAGAGACTTTTGGCTATCGAGCATTCTAGATAGTATTCGCCGTTGTTTTTTCTTAGTTTGTCGATTATATCTTCTATTTTGAAAATCGGTTATTACATCTTCAATATCTTTGGAAATTCTATTCAGATCCCCTAGACCATCTTTCCCTGATTTTTTACTTTCATTGATTAGCTGCTGCAGACTTTTTTGAACTTGTTGTTGTTGACTAAGCATCCTCCCCATAAGACCTTCTTTTAAAGAAGCAGATAGCTGACCTAAAGCTAATTGCATACTTTCATTATTTATGCCCTGTTGCTGATCAGATATTTGTTGCATACGTTTTAAGAATTGCTCAAACCCACTTGCTGAACCTGATGATTGCATTTGGTTCATTGATTGTGAAACTGCTAATATAGATGAGTTTAACCCCTCCATTGCAGATTTTTGATCATTTGCTGCTCCTCTACCATTTCTTTCTGCTAATTTTTTCTTTGCTTTCTCCATACGATTATTTGCCATTCCAATACCTTGTCCAATTTTTGGTGTAACAGCAAATGTTTCTTTAGAAAGTTCCAGCAATTCAGAAATAACTTTAATTAGTTGATCTTGAATAAATTGTTGTTTTCCAGCTATTTCTCCTAATCTTTGAGAATTTCTAGGCATTGATCTTGTTTCTTTTTCTAAAGATTCCTGAATTTTAGATAGTTCAAGTAGATCTTTCATAATCTTCTGAAATTTTGAAGCCATTTCTTTCGTAGTATTCTTTTGAAATTGATTTTGTATTTCATTTATATCAGATTGAATTTTCTTAAGATTTTGTAATGCAGATTCACTTTTTTGTTTTGCAGTCTCTGAACGATTCTTTTGAAGCTGTTTTATAGTTTGATTCATCAATGATTCAGTTTGGTTTGAAATACGACTACTCTCAAGATCATCCAATCTTTGAGCAGTTTCTTTATCAAATTCTTCCATTGCTTTAGATGCTTCTTTCATTATTTCTCTAATATTAGAATATTCATTACTATTACGTTTTTCATCAAAGCTTAACTGCTCTAGTGTATTTTTATCGGATTTAGAATCAATGTTTTGAATCTTTTCATTAATTTGTTGTTGCTGCTCCACTAGATCATTTAATCTTTGTGTTGTTTCATTTAATTTTTGTTCCGCCTTTATTCTTTTAAAAATATCTAAAAAACGATCTAGCTGTTGTTCTACATTATCTAGGTTGGAAGACAAACTTTTCATTGCTTCCATTAAATCTTTCATATTCATTTTATCTAATGCTTCTTTTAGGTCATCGAGATCAGTCATTAAAGCAGGGTCAAGTATTTCATTTATTAATTCACGTAGTTCAGAAAATTTATTCATTAGATCATCTGGGAATAATTTATGCTTCTCTGCTGCTTGATTAATTGCATCCATTGATTCTGCAATATTTTTTAAGGCTTCTGTTTCTTTTTTAATTTTTGATAATGTTTCTTCTATTTGCTGTTTCTGCGCCCAATCAATTTTATCTGATTTCAGCATTTCTAATTCGAGATTGTGTAATTGATCTTGTATCTTATCTATTTCATTTGATCTAATAATCAAATCATCCACCATCTTTTCTTCTTCTTCTTCGATTGATGCAAACAAATCTCCTAAGGATGGGAGCCGGGCTATAAACGTGCTAGATATTGATTTCTTTGGGCCTGAAATGTTGTCGTTATCATACAATTCAAAATGGTAATGCACTTCATCTTCAGGCATCAAACCATAATCATTTAGTCTCCAAACACTCTTTATTTCTTGGGAAAGAACCATTGGATCAGAAATATAAATAGGGAAAATAGATATTTGAGATTTATCATTTATATAACTTGGACGTTTAATTTCATATCCTATTTGTAGAGTACTAAATCCGAAATCGTCTTCGATCTTTATTTGAATAGGTATAAGTTGTTCCGTGCCGAGCTCTATAATTGGTTCGGGTTGAATTATGCTCATTTCAGGCTTGAGATCAGGTATCATTTGCAAATGATATGGAATAGGATTTTGATTAGTTATACCACGATGGTCTTCTAATAATATTTTTAATAATGCATCTTCTTTAAAAACAAACCCACCAGCAGCCCGTTTACCTCGGATTTTTAAAGGTGTTTTTTGATTATCTAGATTTAAAAAGCCATTTTTTAATTTTCTATTACTTTTTAAATCGATTCTAATTGATGATCCTTTAAGTGCTCTTACATCTGATTGATTTCCCTTTTGAATACTTATTGGTAGACCAGAATATTTAGGAGGAGAAATCTTTATTGAAAATTCTTCCATAATTGGTCTATCTGTTACGGATATGTAATAATAAGGTGTAGCAACTTTTTCCCATGCTTGCCAAAAATGTTCTGATGGTGAAATTGCTCTATATCTATAATCCTCGTAAACTTCGTCGATTACGTGAGAGTAGATTCCATTTGAATCTTTATTCATAATAAATAAAACAGATGTATCATTTGAGCTTGGTATAAGCTCTAAAAAAATAGAATCTGGCGTTATCCCAAAAGCTTCAAAATTTAGAGGGCTTGATCCTCCTCCAAGTAAATGAATATTTCTTGTAATACCTTCAATGTAAAAAGGCTTTGGAACTTCAAATTCATAGGATGGGTGACCCCAACGAATCATTGCATTTGTTGTATAATTCCAAAAAATAGCTATCATTATCATTCCTAAAGAAAGAATTATTAATGCAACTTTTTTCCATAATTCAGATATTCTTGTTGGAAATAGTTTTTTAAGGTTTAAACGATTTAGTTTTTTTGATATACTATTGATATAAGTGTTGCTTAATGAATTTGATTCTATAGAATTTTCTGAACTTTCTAATTGAAAGGCATTAATAACGACGTCACTTTTTGGGAAAGCCAATTTCCCTGCTGCGCGAGCAAGCTGAGCCCAAGCATAACGTTTAATTTTGTTTTGTTCTATTAAAACATTAATGATTACTACAAGAAAAATAGTCATCATACATAAGACAAAAAGTATTTTCAAGATTAATAACCGTATTGTGCTTGACAAATAAAAAATAGCTTCATATCCAATTGCAGTAAAGAATACTATTAGAATTGCCGAATACATTACCCATGCAAATGTTATGAAGTCGTTCTGAACTGCTTCTTTACGTATTCTTTTTAAATGATCTGAGATTGTCGGCATACTATTGAGTTAAAGCAAAATATATAATATTGACACCCATCTTAAGTGCATTTAATCTAGTTTCTGTTGGGTTATTATGAACTTCTTCATCTTCCCACCCATCTCCTAAATCGGATTCATAAGAATATAATACTATAATTCTTTTTTCATCAAATAAGCCAAATAGTTGAGGAGGTTTGCCATCATGTTCATGTATTTTTGGAAGTCCATTTGGCATATCAAAAAATGACTGAAATACACGATGATAATGTGGAATTTCTACAAAATCTTTATTTGGGAATACACGTTTCATCTCACGTCGAAATGATTTATCTAACCCATAATTATCATCAGCGTGTAAAAATCCACCATTTAATAAATGATCTCTAAGAGCAATAATTTCTTCGTCATTTAATCTAATATTTCCATGCCCAGTTAAGTATAAATATGGATGAGCTCTCAGCTCTTGATCAGATAGTTTTATTCTATTTTCTTCTTTATTAGCTTTTATTTTAGTATTTATTGTTAAATAATTAAGCAAATTAGGAATGCTAGATGGGTTACTATACCAATCACCTCCGCCACCATAATGTACACGAGATATGGAAAAAATTTGTCCATAAATAATATTTACAAATGATATCATTATTAACTTGATATATATATTTTTCATAATTGTAATCTAATACTCTAATATATTTTTCAATGGTAACAAATAAATTATGTTCCAACATATAATTGTCATATTACAATTTATATAAAATGGTATATATAACTGATTTAATAGCTTACACTTGCAAACAACAGTATCTAACGGTTATTTTTCCATAACATGCAATTACGAATTTTATACATTATTCTAATTTGCAGCCACATATCACAAGTTATTGCTGACTCGGCAGCTACGGATTCAGTTAAGTCATATATGTGGGGGTTGATTAATATTAGCCCAAGGCCAAAGATTCAATATGAGCCAGGATATTGGAAAGATAGAATATTACATCCCAGAGAATTTCATCATCCAATAACTTTTATTCCACTTGAATTACGTTATGGATTAAGCTTTACAGGTGGAGCAGGTAGTTATGGTCAAAATATGCCTACAAGTTGGATAAAGTATGACGAAAATGTGGGAAGTCATTTTAATGCAGGAAAAAAAATTGCCAAATTTGGCCACCAGCTAGATATTGACATGCTAAAACTAAACTTATCTAATTTGACATTAAATACTAGTTGGTTAGACATGAATACAGGAATTAACTATCGATATTCAAATCTTTTTTTCCCAGATACAATCCCAATGAATCAATGGGGCAATATTAATCCTAATTGGAATATAAATAGAAAGTTTTCACCAAAACTTTCTGAATTTAGTTTAAGCCATGCTTTAATATTGCAATGGTTTGAACAATTTTATTTAAATATTAGATATACATGGGGTTTAGCAAGATCAAAGTTTTATTTTAATTCAGGATCAAATGATGATAATCCTGTTGGATGGGGCCCTTCTACTTCATATTCAATTGGATTAAGATATATTTTTGATTCAGATAAAAATTATAGATTTTCTGTTGGTCTAGATTTAAAACATTCTTATGTAAAAATTAAGAATATAGATGATCCTAACGATATTACGCCTATTAATCGTTTTGATCTTCAAGATTACGGAATTTACCTTACTATTGGTGCATTTTATGGGGGAGAATTATCGAAAGGTGATAATGCAAAAGAATACTATTACAGAGGAGATTTTATTGAATCAAAAAGAATCTTTGGGGAGTTTATTAATGAGAACCAAACTCATAGTAATCTTCATAGAGCAAAGATGTATCATAAACTCTCATTAGAAAAAATTCCATATCAACTTTTTAAAGAAGGCTTACAGTTTGAGAATAATGGAATGATAGATAAAGCCGTTGATAGGTATATATCATCATTACAAAATGCTGATTCAACATTATCTATTGAAGTAAGTTCACATCTACGGAAAATAGCTAGCTCTAGAATACAGTATGCAGAGGTGTTAATAAATAGAGGAAAATATATTGAAGCTATGTCCTTATTAAATAATACTGTGACTTTTTCAAATGAAGTAAAGAAAGAAATGCCAAGATTAGAAGCTGAGATTATGATTGGGAAAGCAGATACAGCATTAAAATATCGATTCTATGATAAAGCTCTTCAATTAATTAATGATGCATTAATTAAATACCCATTATTTAATAGGCGAATAAATGCATATCGAATACAAATAGCTGCCATGATGGTTAATGATGTTAAAGATATAAAAAATCCCGAAGAGATTAAGTTAGCCATAATTAGTTTGGAAGAAGCTAAAAAATTGAGCGGGTTAGGCCCAATTAATGAAAAAATATATAAAGAGTTAAAAAAACGTTTATCAATTATTGAAAATTTATCTATTAGATATGGTATTGATAAAAGAATGGAAGAAGAAAGATATCGACGGATAAAATTAAATAGTGCTTCAATTAAAATTGGTATGACAATACCGCAAGTAATGGATATAATTGGCAACCCTTTTGAGATTGTCCATGAGCATAATATCCATGGAAAAGATGCGCAACTTTGGTTATATCGTGTAAATGATGATAAAAATTTAGAGCTATCTTTTTTTGATTATAAGTTGTTTAAAATTGAATAAATCATAATAAATGAGCATTCCTTTTTAAAAACATAATTTCTACACCAACGACTTTAAGAATCCCAGCTGCAGGGACAGCAAGCAACATGCCAATTGGCCCAATTAACGTTCCCCCAATAAGCAAAGAAATCATAACAATCAATGGATGTAGCCCAACACTTTCTCCAATTAAAATAGGGGTTACAATATTATTATCAATTTGTTGTACAATAAGAAACATAATAATAATATCGAAAATATAAAAAGGTGATGGTATAGTGCTTAATATTTGGTGGTTTAATGCTTGATCAGAACCAATATTATTCATTACTGCTACTAAAATTGCAGGTAACATTCCTGCAAATGGACCAACTAATGGGATTAGGTTTGCAAGACCAGCAATAATTGCAATGAAAATGACAAGAGTCAAATTAGCTCCAATTATATTTAATATAGATAAACCAATGAAAGACATTAGAGCCACACTGGAAGCTGCTAATAGTTGACCTTGTAGATATTTTGAAACTTGTCTTTCAATATTAAAAATTACTCTCAGTCCCATCTCAAAATATTTGTTAGGAATAAATTGAACAATTGATTTTTTAAATTCATGATAATTTGATAAAAGGATAATAGTGAATATAAGCACCATAACTGAAGTAAAAATAAACCCTCCAATAGCCCCAGCTAATGACATTAAATTTTGTATAATTTCACCAACCATACCATTAATTTTCGAAACGAAATTTGATGAATCAATATCTGGAACATTAATATATTTATCTAGATATGATTCAAGTTTTATAGCTAAAGAATTTAGATTATCATCATATCCTTTAGTCCCAATCTGCTTAGAAAATTCACGAGCTTGACCTAGCATTCCAGAAGCAAAACCCTTTAAGAATATAATTATTGTAGTTATTAAGCTAATCGTCACAACAACTATACTAATTCCCCTAGATTTTATTCTACTATCTAATTGATCAACTAAGGGAAGTAAAATTGTAGTAAATAGGAATGCAAAAATTAGCATAGTAACAACAGATGAGATATATGGCCATATTATTGTTAAGAAAGCAAATAAAAGAACTGTAACAATTAATCTGTATATTAATTGAATGTAATTTTTATCATCATTCATGATTTATTATTTATTTGTTTTTCCATTAGTAGTTCATTTGTTGTTCTAAGTCTCATACATACTGCTTTGGAAAGATTTTGTAAAATTTTGTTTCCTAATGATGGGTTTACTTCAATTAAAGCCTCTAAATCAGGTCTAAAAAATCCTAAAAGTTTTGAATGATCTTTTGCTAATGCAGCTGCAGAACGTACCTCATCTTCCAATAAGGCCATTTCTCCAAAAAAGTCTCCATTAGATAATTCGGCTAATACCTGAGAATTTCCACTTGCTTCTCCCACTATAATATTTACCATACCCGAATGAATAATAAACATTCCTTCTCCAGGAGCATGTCTCTTAAATACATATTCATCTGGTTTATAAACTCTATCGTGAAGTAGTTTACTAACCTCCTCTAATTCTTTATGATTTAGATTAGCAAAAATAGGTATTTTTTTAATTATTGTTACATTTTCACTTTCTTCTTTTCCCCAATTAGTGAAAATATTATTCCAATATGCGTTTTTCAAATCAGTTACCTCGCAATTTTATTGAATAGAAAAATAGACAGTATCTTTAGCGTTGTCAAGATTACTCTTAAATTGATTATTAAAACCCTTTGGATAGATTTTAGTCTACTAGGTACTTTCATGTGCTATGCTTTTACGATTTTTATTAATAATTACTGTTATTATCAATTATAACAGTTACGCGCAAGATGATCGACGAGATTTTGATACTGAATTAAATTATCAATCAGGCGCAATTGATAAGGTTAAGAAAGAAATTGAAGAGACAAGAAGAAAGATAAAATCAGAAAAGAAAAGAGAAAAAAGCACATCTCGACGACTATCTAATATTGATAAGGAAATTTCATTAACAAATAAGTTGTTTAATCAGCTCAAAAATGAACTAAACAAAACAGAGATTGAAATAGATAACATATCAAAAGGGATTCAAGCTAATGAGCGTCAATTATCCAAATTACGAAAAAGATATTCTCAAAGAATTATTCAGATGTATAAAAAAGGGACTTTATCAGATATAGAAAAGCTGTTGAGTTCATCATCTTGGAGACAAGCAATTTATCGTGCAAAATATATGGGTATTATTTCAGATATTGACCAAAGGACTCAAAATAAAATAAAATCATTATTAATTGATATAGGTAAGCAGAGAATATCATTAGAGTCAAATTATAGAAATAAAGTTAGATTAAAAAAAGATCAAGAAGAAAGTAAGGTTGCTTTAAGAGCAAGTAGAAAAAAACGTCAAAATGAATTAAATAAAATTAGAAAGAATCAATCTGAGTTAACAAAATATCTTGAAGAGAAACAAGCTGGTATGCAAGAATTAGAAGCATTACTTAAAAAAATTCGACAAGAAAAATCCAGTTATGAAAGAGCCGATCGAATAAAAAAACAACAAGTTGCATTAAAAACACAAGTATTTGGAAAGCTTAAAGGGCAATTACCTTGGCCTGCAAGTGGAAGAGTAGTGAAAAAATTTGGACGTACATGGAACCCTGAGAGAAAGACAACTACAGAAAACCCTGGTATAGATATTAAAGGGAAACCTGGGTCCCCTGTAAGGTCAATTATTGGAGGGATTGTAACAACCATAACATATATAAGAGGTTATGGTACTACATTAATTATTGATCATGGTGGAGGTTTCTATACTGTATATAGCCATATTACAAATGTAGAAGCTAATGAAGGAGTAGAAGTTCAAGCTGGTGATATAATAGCATATATGGGTGATGCTGGCTCCATTGAAGGATCAAAGTTGCATTTTGAAATATGGGGTAATGGACAAAAGTTAAATCCAGAAAAATGGTTAATGAAAAGATGACATTTATGAATTTTAATTTACAGAAATCAATATGGGAAAGAATTATTCTTTCAAAAAAGAATAATCGTATAGGCAGTGCATATTTATTTTTAGGACCTAATGGATCTGGGAAAGAGGCAACAGCTTTAAAGTTTTCTGCATATTTAAATTGTAACGATGGAAAATTACATCCATGCGGTGTGTGTGGCTCCTGCAAAAAGTCATTAGCTTTTCAGCATGAAAACTCTCACTTAATTATTCCAACGCCAAGCGGTAAAAAGCTTTCTGAAGATGGTATAAAAAATATTCTATTAAATGAAAAAAAATTGAAAGCTAATAATCCCTTTTATAAGATTGCTCTTCCAAAAGCAAAAACTATACCTATTAGTGATATTAGAAATTTGAAAAAAGAATTATTCTTAAAATCAATTGATAAAGGAAGAAAGATTATCCTTATTTTTGATGCGCATATGCTCTGCACCGGAGATGCTTCATCAGCAAATGCATTATTAAAAATATTAGAAGAGCCTCCTGAAAACACTACATTTATTTTAGTTTCTGATTATAAAGGACAATTGCTTCCAACAATTTTATCAAGATGTCAAATTATAAATTTTCCACCTATTAAAAATGAAATAATTATTAGTTATTTAATTTCAAATGGGGTTGATGGAGTGTTAGCTGAATTTGCTGCTAATATGTGTGAAGGTAATATGCATTTTGCGCAAAAGATATGCGATAATGGAATTGAGAGTATAACGCAATTAATTGAAAAGTTAACTAATGTAATAACAATATATAATGAGAAAAGCTGGAGAAATTTTGTTCAGGAATATAGCAGATTGGCTCAAAAAGATTTAAATGAATATGAATTTCATCTATTTTTGATTCAGTGTTGGTTGAAGCTAGCGCGTAAAAAAAGAATACTCGAAAATGAAAATTCGTCAATTAGACAATTAAATGAAAATGTAGAAAATTTTAATTCAAAATTTCCTATTGTAAAATTTGATAAAATAAATTTTATGATTGAGGATATTATTAATGCTCCAAAGAAAAATTTATTTATGCCTATACAATTGACAAACTTTTTAATAAATGTTGAAAAAAAACTAATACTTTAGTTAAAACTAGATTCTATATGAATAACAGTTTCTATATATCAACACCGATTTACTACGTAAATGATAAGCCACATATAGGCCATGCATATACTACCATATTAGCAGATGTGATTGCCCGTTTTTATCGTCAGCTCAATTATGACACCTTTTTCTTAACAGGGTTAGATGAACATGGGCAAAAGGTGCAGGAAGCAGCAAGTAATCGAAAAGTAGAGCCACAAGATCATTGCAACGAAATGGCTCCACGCTTTACGGAGTTATGGGAAAAACTACATATTTCAAATGATGATTTTATAAGAACAACAGAAGAAAGACACAAAAAAGTTGTTCAAGAATTTTTGCAGCTTGTTTTTGATAAAGGAGATATTTATAAAGATGAGTATACTGGATTATATTCAGTTTCAGAGGAAAGGTTCATAACGGAGAAGGAAGCTGAAAGCGGAATATTTAGGGATATAAAAGAGCTTAAAGAAATTAATTATTTTTTTAAAATGAGCAATTTCCAAACCCAATTGATAGATCATATTGAAAATAATAATAATTTCATTCAGCCTGCTCATCGAAAAAATGAAATCCTCGGTTTTTTAAAACAGCCACTATCTGATTTATGTATTTCTCGACCTAAATCAAGATTGAATTGGGGTATTGAATTGCCTTTTGACGATGAATATGTAACGTATGTTTGGTTTGATGCATTAATTAATTATCTTACTGCAACTGGTTATGGAGAAGATGATTTGTCGTACAATAAGTGGTGGCCAGCTGATTGTCATCTTATCGGTAAAGATATCTTAACTACTCATGCAGTATATTGGCCAACAATGTTGTTATCTGCAGGGATTCCACTTCCAAAAACAATTTTTGCTCATGGCTGGTGGTTAAGTGATTCATCAAAGATGAGTAAATCTGTAGGGAATGTAGTTAACCCTCTTGACCTTATAGAAGAATATGGTGTTGACCCCGTTAGATATTATTTGATGAGAGAAATGGTTTTAGGGCAAGATGCTAATTTTACAATGGAATCCTTTATTAAGAGATATAATAGCGATCTAGCAAATGATTATGGCAACTTATTAAACCGAATCTCTACTCTAATCAAGAAAAATTATGATGGTTTAATTCCTGATAAAGGAGAACAAACTTCAAGTGAGGAAGAAATTATAAAATCAGCAGAAGCATTATTAAATGGTATGAGTAATAAGATTAAAGAAATGAAAATTAATGATTCCATTGAAGATATAATGAAATTTGTAAGTAGTATAAACAAGTACATGGAAGAACAAAAACCATGGAAGCTTATTAAAGAAGATAGAGTAGGAGCAGGAACCGTACTATATACAGCTGGAGAATCAATGCGTGTTGCCACCATTTTATTATCACCTGTTATGCCTAACAGGTGTGCAGAGGTACTGCATACATTTAATTCTGGAAAGTCATTAGAATGGGGAGGATTAAAACCAGGAGTAAAGTTGAATGACCATGAAACGCTATTTCCCCGCATTCAATAAAATATAAATATTTTTATGTTAACCGATAGCCATTGCCATCTTTTCTATGATGAAATACAAAATGATATAGAAAATATTTTTGATCGTTCAAAACAATTGGGTGTAAATCGATTTATTTGTGTGGGCACCAATATAAATGATTCAGCACAGTCTCTTGATATTGCAGAGAAATATGATAATGTATTTTGTTCTGCTGGTGTGCATCCGCATGATTCTAAAGATGTTGGTGTAGATTATATTCAGCAAATTGAAACAATGATGAGTTCAGATAAGATGATTGCGGTTGGCGAAATCGGTTTGGATTATTATAGAAATATTTCTCCAAAGAAAAATCAGATTAAAATTTTTCATGAGTTATTAGCTTTAGCAGATAAAATTAATAAACCAGTAATTTTTCATAATCGAGAAGCAGATAATGACATACTTGATATATTGTCTAGTTATCCAAATGTAATCGGTGTATCACATTGTTTTTCATCAACACTCTCTACGGCAAAAAAATTATTAGACATGGGGTATTATATTTCATTTTCTGGAAATCTAACCTTTAAGAATAGCACACTACCAAGCGTTGCAAAATATCTACCCTTAGATAGATTATTAGTTGAGACGGATTCACCCTATTTAAGCCCTGAACCATTTCGTGGAAAGGTTAATGAACCAGGTAGGACAAGATATGTTGCAGAGAAATTGGCTGAAATACATAATGTTTCTTTTGAATTAATTGCTAAGAAAACAACAGAAAACATAAATAATTTATTTTCTATTTGATGAAACACCCATTTAGAAAAAAATGGGGCCAAAATTTTTTAGTAGATAACAATCTATTAAAAAAAATAGCACATACAATTAATCCAAAACCTGATAATTGTATTTTAGAAATTGGACCAGGGGAGGGTGCATTAACTGAAAAAATATTTCCTGAAGTTAAAGAAATGATAGGAGTAGAAATAGACCCTTTATTAATTGATAAACTTAAGAATCATGAGTTATTAAAAAATTTAAATGTAATTAAAGGAGATGTTTTATTTTATGATATAAATGAATTGCCAATTACTAATCCAGTTAGAGTAATTGGTAATATTCCATATAATATTACCACACCAATAATTTTTTGGTTAATTGAACAATTAGATTATTGGGAAGATGCGTTTTTAATGGTACAAAAAGAAGTAGCAAATCGATTAGTTGCAAAGGTATCGACAAAATCTTATGGAAGATTAACTGTTATGGTAGGAGCCTATATAGATATAAAATCTAAATTCATAATTCCTCCTGATGTTTTTATTCCTAAGCCAAAAGTGGATTCTGCATTTATTCATTTAACAAAAAAGCCAACTCCTCTTATAGATGATAATAAATATATTAAGTTTAATAAAATTGTATCAGCTTCATTCAATCAAAGAAGAAAGATGCTTAAAAATTCATTAAAAAGTTGGGAGTTTTCGGATCAAATTACTGAAAGAATTAATTTCTCTCGTCGCCCAGAGACTCTAACTATTGAAGAATTTGCCTCAATGATTGAATAAAAAGTTTTTAAACACGATCCTTGAGTCATATATATTAAATAGTGTAACTTTGTTGGCTAATCTAGAATAATAAGTACGAGGTATAAATGGCAAAAACTGGAAGAACCGTAAATGAATCTAATCGTAGCTTAAGCAGATATCTTGAAGAAATCGGTGATTTTGAACCGCTAAAGCCCGATAGAGAAGTAGAGCTTGCGATAAAAATCAAACAAGGAAACCACACTGCATTGGAAGAACTTGTTAAGGCTAATTTACGTTTTGTTGTATCGGTAGCTAAAGATTATCAAGGGCAAGGATTACCTTTAACAGATTTAATTAATGAGGGAAATCTTGGATTGATTAAAGCTGCTGGCAGGTTCGATGAGACTAGAGGATTTAAATTTATATCATATGCAGTTTGGTGGATAAGACAATCTATTCTTCAAGCTCTTGCAGAGCATTCTAGAATTGTACGCTTACCTTTGAACCGTGTTGGAACAATTAGTAAGATTACTAAAACTGCTGAAAAGCTTGAAGCAGAAATTGAACGTTCTCCAAATGAAAAAGAAATTGGTAGACAATTAAATATGACTCCTGATGAAGTTATAGATGCTATGAGAATTTCAAGAAGACACCAATCATTAAATGCTCCATTTAGAGATGGAGATAAAAACTCACTAATTGATATAATAAAAGATGAAAACCAATTAGAGCCAGATACGCCTTTAATGAATGATTCATTAAAAGATGAAATTCGTAATTCTCTTGATACTCTTAAAGATAGAGAGAGAATGGTAATTAAAATGTATTTTGGTATTGAGCGGGATTATGCTCTTACACTCAATGAAATAGGAGAAGAGTTTAATCTTACACGCGAACGTGTTAGGCAAATTAAAGAAAAAGCGATTCGTCGTTTAAGACATCGTTCTCGTAGTAAAACTTTAAGAAACTATTTAGGATAATCCTTTTAAGGGAGGTGAATTAAAATTGGTTGAAGTAACTGTAAGAGATGGTGAACCATTAGAACGTGCTTTAAGACGTTTTAAAAAGAAATGGGAAAGAGCTGGAATTTTACGAGAAGTGCGACAAAAAGCATATTATGTAAAACCTAGTGAAAGAAAACGTGCAGAAAGAAAAAAAGCTGCTAGACGAATTACAAGAACATCTCATTACTAAGTCAAATAACTTAATTTTAAAGATAATGAAAAGGTTCGGGACTTATTCCCGAACCTTTTTTATTTTATAATATGTTGATACGCAGTATTTCTGGAATCCGAGGTTTAGTCAATTCTGATTTGACATTAAAATTATGTCGTGATTTTGCTATTGCAATTAATCAGCTTATTCCAGATGGAGTTATAATGATTTGTCGTGATACACGTCCTTCTGGAGAAGAGATATTAGAAAATGTTTCAGATCAATTACGAAAATGCGGTAGAAATGTTATTTCATTAGGAATTGCGCCTACACCTACTATTCAGTACATGGTACAAACAACTGAAGCTCAGGGTGGTATAGTTATTACTGCTAGCCATAATCCAATAGAATGGAATGGGTTTAAGTTTATTAGAAATGATGGGACTTTTTTCCGACCAAATGAATGTCATAAACTTTTTTCAAAAATGGATAAAACAAATAATCTTAATAAAAAAGATGAATTAGGCGAGATACTTCAAGATGTAAATGCTGTTCAAAAGCATATTATTAATATAATTGGATTAAGTTGTATTAATTTAAGTCAAATACGAAAAAAGAAATTTACAGTTGTTGTAGATGCAGTTAATGGGGCAGGATATGATGCTGTGCCTCAGCTTCTCGAAACGTTAAATTGTGAAGTTATTCGGATTAATTGTGATCCTAGTGGTGACTTTGTTAGAGGGCCGGAACCTCTGGCGAATAATCTAGAAATGTTGAGTGATACTGTTAAAAAAACAAATGCAGATATTGGGCTCGCTCTTGATCCAGATGCAGATCGTTTAGCAGTAGTGTCAAATATGGGCAAGCCAATTGGCGATGAATACACCTTAGCACTAGCTGCTGATGGATTTATCAGGCAAAAAAAATCAAAAGAAACTTTTGTAATTAATCTATCAACTTCTATGATATTAGAAAAAATAGCTAACAAGAATGATTGTAAAGTAATTAGCACAGCTGTAGGCGAAATTAATGTGGTTGAAAAAATGATAGAAATAGGAGCTGAATTAGGGGGAGAAGGAAATGGTGGAGTAATATTAAAGGAATCTCATCTTGGTAGAGATTCACTTGTAGCCTGCGCATTAGTTTTAAACCGTTTGGCTCAAACAAATGAGAGTATTCATGATATTTTTTTGGGATTGCCCCAATTTGTTATTGTGAAAGATAAAATAGAACTTTCTAGTAATGATTTAGATGATTTAATCTCATATTCAAAAAACATTTTTGAAGATGCAAAAATAAATATTGAAGATGGAACAAAATTTATATGGAAAGATAAATGGATTCATTTACGCAAATCTAACACGGAGCCAATTGTTCGTATATATGCAGAAGCAAAAGATAAAACAATAGCTCAAGATTTAATAAAAAAAGTAAAATTATTTATAGATAAGTAATTGATATATATGGTTTATAACACTACAATAGATCAAGTTGGTTGTAAAGAACGAGTTGATAGAATCTTTTCAAGGAGTATTAAAAAAGAATCAAAAATATGGGCGTTGAATACAGTTTTAAGTATGATAGACCTTACTACTCTAGAAGGAAGAGACTCTTCAGGGAAAGTAAAGCAGTTATGTTATAAGGCTGCACATTTACATGATAAACATCCTGGATTGCCAAAAGTTGCCGCAATATGTGTTTATCCAAGTATGGTAGCAATAGCTAAAAAATCTTTAGAAAGAACAAATATTAAAACCGCATCAGTAGCTACTGGGTTTCCAAGTGGAATGACTAATTTAAATTCTAAAATAGAAGAAGTAAAATTTGTAGTAGAAGAAGGAGCCGAAGAAGTTGATATGGTTATTTCAAGAGGGCATTTCCTTAGCGGTGAATTGAACTATGTTTCTGATGAAATAGCAAAAGTAAAGACAGCTTGCGGTAGAGCAAAACTCAAGGTTATACTTGAAACAGGAGAACTTTGTACTTTAGATAATGTAAGAAAGGCAAGCGAATTAGCTATGCATTCAGGAGCAGATTTTATTAAGACCTCTACTGGGAAGATTAGTGAAAGCGCTACACCTGTTGTAGTATTAACTATGCTAGAAGCAATACGTGATTATTTTGATAAAACAGGTAAGAAAATTGGAATGAAGCCAGCAGGCGGCATAGGTAAATCTAAACTAGCTATACAATATTTGGTTATGGTACGTGAAACACTAGGAAATGATTGGCTGACACCTGATCTATTTCGTTTTGGCGCAAGTTCTCTTGCAAATGATGTTTTGATGCAAATAGTAAAACAGGATCAAGGTAATTATCAATCTTCAAATTATTTTTCATTAGATTAAACTATGGCTAAAAATAGCAAAGTAAAAAAGAGTGATTCAATTGATTGGGATTATAGTGTTGCACTTGAGAGCACAGATCATATTTCAATTTCCCAGGAATATAAGTTATTTATAGGGGGGAAGTTTGTCAAACCGTTATCTAAAAAATATTTTAATTCTATTAACCCCTCAAATGAGAAAATATTATCAAAAATTGCATCAGCTGGTAAAGCTGATATTAATAAAGCTGTATTAGCTGCGAAGTCAGCATATGATACTATTTGGAGTAAAATGGATAATGCAGAAAGAGGAAAATATTTATATCGTATTGCAAGATTAATTCAGGAAAAATCAAGAGAATTAGCAGTAATTGAATCTCTTGATGGTGGGAAGCCTATTAGAGAATCAAGAGATATTGATATCCCATTAGCTGCCGCGCATTTTTTTTACTATGCAGGTTGGGCGGATAAACTTGACTATGCCTTTCCAGGAAGTAAAGTTTCATCAATTGGGGTTGCTGGACAAATTATACCATGGAATTTTCCATTATTAATGGCTGCATGGAAGATAGCACCAGCTCTTGCTACTGGTAATACTGTTGTATTAAAACCAGCGGAAAGCACACCATTAACTGCGCTAAAGCTTGCAGAAATTATTCAAGAGTCCGATTTGCCCCCAGGTGTGGTAAATATAATTACTGGTGATGGTGCTACAGGTGAATTATTAGTAAACAATCCTAACGTAGATAAAATTGCATTTACTGGATCAACTGAAGTAGGTAAAATGATAATCAAATCTATTGCTAATTCAAAAAAGAAATATTCTCTAGAGTTAGGAGGAAAGGCCGCAAATATAATTTGTGAAGACGCATCAATTGATCAAGCGGTAGAAGGAATAATTAATAGTATATTCTTTAATCAGGGTCATGTGTGCTGTGCAGGGTCTAGATTGTATGTTCAAGAAAGTGTCTCAAGTCAAATAATATCAAAATTAAAGAATCGGATGGATCACTTGATATTAGGTGACCCATTAGATAAAAATACTGATATAGGTGCTATTAATTCCAATGAACAACTGAAAAAAATTAATATGTATTTGGATATTGGAAAAAAAGAGGGTGGGGATTTTTATCAATCAAAACATACTATACCAAAAAAGGGTTACTGGTGTGCTCCAACTCTTTTTACAGACACCAGTCAATCACATAGAATTGTCCAAGAAGAAATTTTTGGCCCAGTTTTAGCAATTCAAACATTTCGGACAATAGATGAAGTGATTGATAAAGCTAACAATACACCATATGGATTATCTGGAGGTATATGGACGGATAAAGGTTCAAAAATATTTCAAGTATCTAAAAAAATGCGAGCTGGAGTAATATGGGCGAATACTTTTAATAAATTTGACCCTGCTTCACCTTTTGGAGGTTATAAAGAAAGTGGAATTCACAGAGAAGGTGGGTTAGAGGGGCTGGCTCCATATGTTAATTTTGATAATAGAACTTTATAGTTAAATGACTAAAAAATTACATATTAAAAAAACATATAAACTGTATATAGATGGAAAGTTTTGTCGAACTGAATCTGGTAGGTATATGCAATGGATAAGTCCAAAAGATAATCAGACAATAAATTTTTGTCGTGCTTCAAGAAAAGATTTTAGAAATGCTGTTCAAGTTTCACGAAGCGCATTTAATAAATGGAATAGTTTTTCAGGATATAATAGAGGACAAATATTATATCGGATTGCAGAAATGTTGGATAGTAGAAAAGAGCAATTTATTTCTGAATTAATCCTTCAAGGAAAAAGTAAAAAGTCATCTAAAGAAGAAGTGGAAATGTCAATTGATCGTTTAGTGTATTATGCTGGATGGTCTGATAAATATCAGCAAATTTTTAGCAGAGTAAATCCAGTGGCTACCCCGTACTTTAATTTTTCTTACCCAGAACCTACAGGTGTAGTTTCAATAATTTCACCAAAAGATTCGCACCTTTTGGGATTTATTTCTGTAATCGCACCTGCTATTGTCGGAGGAAATACTGTTGTAGTTCTTGCGCCTGAGGATAACCCCCTATGTGCAATATCTTTTTCTGAAGTATTGCATTCATCAGATGTCCCCAGTGGTGTAATTAATATATTAAGCGGATTAAGTAATGAATTAATTGATCATTTTTCTTCTCATATGGATGTTAATGCAATAATAAATTGTGGTGTAGACTCTAAAGATGCTGAATTAATTGTAAAAAATTCTTCGTTAAATGTTAAGAGAGCTTTTGATTATAGCTCAATTAATTGGACGAATCCTGACTCACAAGATCCTTACTTAATAATGGATTGCCAAGAAATCAAAACGACCTGGCATCCTATAGGTTATTAAAAGCTAAGTTTTTTAATGTCTCAATCTGTAGTTAAAGGTGCTGAGCTAGAACTAAAAATAGAATCTCTAGCCTATGGAGGAATGGGTCTAGCAAGGAAAGATAACTTTGTAATTTTTGTTAAAGATTCAATACCTGGACAAACAGTTTCTGTACGTATTTACAAAAAAAGAAAAGGATATGCAGAAGCAAGAGTATTACAAATAATTACTGAATCCCCTAATGCGGTAGAAGCTTGCTGTAACCATTATTGGATATGCAGTAAGAATCAAAAATTATCTTACCCTGAACAACTAAAAGAGAAAGCTGAACAAGTTGAGGATATATTTAATAGACTAGGCGGATTATCAGAATTTAAATTAGATGAAATAAAAGGTGCGGATCCAATTTATCATTATCGTAATAAAATGGAATTTACTTTCTCACCAAATCGATGGGTGCTTTCATCTGAGCCTGAGGGGGTACACAGGTCTTTCGCCCTAGGATTACATGTTCCTGGGCGTTTTGATAAGATATTAGATATTAACGAATGTCATATTCAGCCCAAGATTGGGAATAAAATTCTCTCAATATCAAGAAAGGTTTGTCTAGAAAATCCTAAGCTAGTGCCTTATGATCCTAAAACCCATGTTGGGTTTTTACGGTATTTAGTACTGAGATTTGGCATTAATACAGGACATTTAATGATAAATATTGTTACAGCATATGATGATATTAATAAGCTCTCTCCATTAATTGACACTCTACTTGAACAAATACCTGAAATAACTTCACTAGTAAATAATGTGAATACACGAAAATCAGATGTTGCTTTTGGAGAATATGAAACTCTTTTATATGGAGAACCATTTATTCAAGAAAAAATAGGAGATCTAGTTTTTGATATATCAGCAAATTCTTTTTTTCAGACAAACACTTCACAGGGTGAAACCCTCTATGAAGAAGTTAAGAAGGCTTCAGGTCTTACTGGTAAAGAGATTGTTTATGATTTATACTGCGGTACGGGTACGATTGGACTTTATCTTGCTGATAATGCAAAGTACGTTTATGGATTTGAAGTAATAAGGTCTGCCTTAGATGATGCAGAAATAAATTCAGATCGTAACGGTATAAAAAATATTCAATTCCTTAAAGCAAATCTTGATACATTTTTTAAATCAGGTCAATTACCAAAAAAGATTCCAAAACCAAATATAGTCATTATTGATCCACCAAGAGCTGGGATGCACCCAGATATGGTAAAATATTTGCCAAAATTAAATGCAGAAAAGATTGTATATGTTTCCTGCAACCCAACTACTCAAGCTCGCGATATAGTTCAATTAGTTAAATCTGGTTGGAAATTAAAATCAATGACCTTAGTAGATATGTTTCCACACACTCCACATATTGAAACGGTTGCTTTATTAAAAAAATAATTATTATAAATCCATCCTTTATATCTTAATTATTCTAGACTTAAATTTTTAACTATGAGACGGTGGTTTAGAAAACTTATACGGAACAGTTTCTTCCAGGTTGGAGCTGGTTTATTTATAGTAATGATTATCGGCGGGGTAGTTATTATGTATTTAGAAGCTGGTTCTATTACAGAAAAAGAAACTCCTTTCTGGTGGGCTATTGTCACCATGACTACAGTTGGATATGGTGATTTTTCTCCTAGTACTCCAGAGGGTAGATTATTTGCAGTTTTTATAATGTTTGCAGGTATTGCGCTAGTTTCTCTGTTAACTGCATCTATTTCATCTATATATGTAGCAAAAAGAATTAGGGAGGATAAAGGTTTGGAAAAAATAAATATAAGTGATCACATTGTTTTATGTGGTTGGAATCAAAATGCAGAATCAATTATTGATTCATTAAGAAATTTGTCTGAAAAAGATTCACTTCATTTAGTCTTAGTTAATGATATTCACGAAGATATTGTAAATCATTTAAGGAATAAATATAAAGATATTGATTTACATTTTGTCGCTGGAGATTTTACTAGTGAAGAGATATTAAAAAGAGCAAGTATTGAAGACGCTAATACTGTTGTTGTAATTCCGAATATAGATGATGAAAAGATAGGCTCACCAGATGAAAAAACAATTTTTGCAACACTTACTATAAAGAGTATTTCATCAACTGTTCGTGTCGTAGCATATCTGATGCAGCGTGAGAATCTAACCCATATACGTAGAGCAAATGTAGATGAGGTTGTCTTAAGTGATGATTTTGGAGCTTATATGTTAGCTTCTCACGTTATGGATCCTGGGATTCCCCAAACTACAAAAGGATTGCTAAATGCTAGTTCTGATGAAAGACTGAAACGAGTAGATATTCCATCACAATTTATAGGAAGACCATTTGATGATTTATTTAACTATTTTCGTTCTACAAATGGATCAATTCTTGTTGGATTATTTTCTGAAGAAGAAAATTTAGGAATTGGAGAAGTTTTATCTGCGGATTCATCTGCTTTAGATGCATTTATTGAAAGAAAATTGAATGAGGGAGGAATTTCTTTACAAGAAGAGAGTAAAGTAACCACAGTAATTAACCCAAAAAGTAATTTTTTAATTGAAGAAGGCCAACGAGCCATTGTAATTCCTTGAGGTGTTTATGGATGTTAATGAATTAAAACAATTTGAAATATTTAATAAGTTAAATGATGAAGAAGTTTCATTGTTTAAAGAAAAAATGAGAGAGATTACGGTTCCAGAAGGAGAAAATTTTATTGTTGAAGGAGATGTTGGAGATTCAATATATCTTTTATTAAAAGGGAATGTAAGGATCAATCAAGCTCTTACTCTTTCAATGCATAAGGGAGGGCTAGATAATCGTGAAAAAGCAATTATTAATTTATCAGCAAATCTAAGGCCTTTATTCGGTGAAATGTCACTATTTGATAAAGAAGACCGCCGAAGTGCTAGCGTTAAAGCAATTACGGAATGTCATTTAAGCCAATTAATGAAAGATGATTTATTCGCAATATGTAATGATAATAATGAAATTGGATATAAAGTGATGATGAATCTTGCAAAGATCCTTTCCAGGAAAGTTTTAGAGACCAATCAAAATGTATTGAAATTGACGACAGCATTTAGTCTTGTTTTAGAAAGATAACTTTTACTATTTATTATATAAATCTTTTGCATGTCTACATCTAAACTAGATAAAGTATATAATCCAGTAAACATCGAAGAAAAATGGTACCAATATTGGTTAGAGAATAATTATTTCAAATCTAAGCCAGATCCTAATAAAGAACCTTATACAATTGTAATCCCTCCTCCAAATGTTACCGGCATGCTTACTATGGGTCATGTTTTGAACAATACTATACAGGATATTTTAATTAGAAAAGCAAGAATGGAAGGTAGAGAGGCTTGTTGGATTCCCGGGACTGATCATGCATCTATTGCAACAGAAGCTAAAGTAGTACAAATGTTACAAGATAAAGGGATAAAAAAAGAATCTTTATCAAGAGATGAATTTTTAAAGTACTCATGGGAATGGAAAGAAAAATATGGAGGTATAATAATACAACAACTTAAAAGACTGGGTTGCTCTTGTGATTGGGACAGGGAAAGATTTACTATGGATGATGATTATACTAATTCTGTGCTAGAAGCTTTTGTAGTTTTATATAATAAAGGTCTGATTTATAAAGGCTTTCGTTTAGTGAATTGGTGTCCAGTTTCAAAGTCAGCAATTAGTGATGAAGAAGTAATTCATCAAGAAGTAAACGGCCATTTATGGCATTTTAGATATCCAATAAAAAACTCTGATGAAGTATTAATTGTTGCAACAACCCGCCCAGAAACAATGCTAGGAGATACAGCTGTTGCGGTGCATCCAAAAGATAAAAGATTTAAACATTTGATTGGTAAGACAGTTCTTTTACCATTAGCAAATCGTGAGATACCAATTATTGGAGATAATTTTGTTGATATGGAATTTGGATCTGGATGTGTTAAGGTAACTCCTGCGCATGATCCTAATGATTTTGACATTGGCAAAAAGCATGATCTTGAGTTTATAAATATTATGAATGAAGATGCTTCACTGAATTCAAATGTTCCAGAATCATATAGAAATTTATCTCGTGACTCTGCGAGAGAGAAAATTGTTAATGATTTAAAAGCAAATGATCAATTAGAAAAAATTGAAAAGTATAATCACAAAGTTGGATTTTCTGAACGCGGCAACGTTCCAATTGAATATTATATGTCAAGTCAATGGTTTTTAAAAATGAATGAATTATCAAAGCCTGCAATAGAAGCTGTAAATAATGGAAGTATAAAATTTCATCCTGAGCATTGGGTTAAAACATATAATCATTGGATGAATAATATTAATGATTGGTGTATAAGTCGCCAATTGTGGTGGGGTCATCGTATACCTGTATGGTATCATAAAGAAGATAAAGAAAAAGTTCATGTCTCTGTTGGTGGGCCTAATGATATAGAGAATTGGACTCAAGATGAGGATGTTTTGGATACTTGGGCTTCTTCATGGCTATGGCCTTTTGCAGTTCATGAATGGCCAAAAAATAATCATGATTTAAAATATTACTATCCCACTGCATCTCTAGTTACTGGTCCTGATATTATATTCTTTTGGGTTGCAAGAATGATTATGTCTGGTTATGAATTTTTGGATGATTTACCATTTAAGGATGTCTACTTTACCAGTATTTTAAGAGATGAAACGGGTAAAAAATTTAGTAAATCATTAGGCAACTCACCGGATCCTTTTACCTTATTTGATGAATATGGAACTGACGCAGTTCGATTTGGAATTATGTTAATGGCCCCTCAAGGATTGGATGTTTTATTTTCATCCAAAGGTCTTGAGGTCGGTAGAAATTTTGTAAACAAATTATGGAATGCTTCTAGATTTATATTAATGAATATTGATGATGATATGTCAGATGATTTCTCAGAAAATAATTTAAAGCTTCCAGAATTATGGATTTTACACCGTCTGCAATTTGCAATAGATAGAATAAATAAATATTTAAATAATTTTAATTTTAATGAAGCAGCTAAAGTTATCTATGAATTTACATGGAATGATTATTGTGACTGGTATATTGAAATTTCAAAAACAAGGTTTAAAAAAGATAACGAATCGTATACGAACACGGTTAAAAGTGTTTCTAAATACGTACTGAAGAATATAATTATACTACTTCATCCATATTCTCCATTTGTAACTGAAGAGATTTGGTCAAAATTAAAAAAACATAATGACTCTGACCTTATAGTTAAAGATTGGCCTAAAATAGAAAATAAATGGATTAATAAATCATTAGAAGATGAAATGGAGATATTAAAAAGTTTAATTTCATCTATTAGAACAATCCGTTCTCAAATGAATGTTCCACCAAATAAACTATGTAAAATGATTGTTCAATGTAATAGTGAACAAAAATCAATCTTAAATTCTCATAGTCTAATAATTAAATCATTAGCTAAAATAGAAACTATAGAAATGACAGAAGATAGTAAGAAACCATCTCAATCTGCGACTGCCATTGTAGATAACATGGAAATTTTTATACCATTAAAAGGGATTATTGATTTTGATATTGAGAAAAAACGTTTGCAAAAACGTATTAAGGAATTGAATAATCATTTAATTGGTGCTAATAGTAAACTAAAAAATAAAGAATTTTTAAAACGGGCCCCAAAGAATATTGTCGATCGTGAAAAAGAAAAAAAAGAGGATATGGTTTTAGAGCTAGAAAAAATCACAAAAAACTATGATATGATTAAATGAAGAAAATCATATTATTATTTACTTCTGTAATTGTTTATTCTCAGTCATTTGATGCAACAATGACTATATATAAAAATGGATTAGCTTTAATTCAACAGCCTGTAGCTTGGTCAATTAATGATGGATCTAGTAGAATAGAATTTGGAACGCTCCCTGAAGGTATAAGAGAAAGCACTCCGTATCTTAGCTTATTAAATGGGAAAGTTTTAAATCAAAAATTGAATAAAAATTTGTTTTCAGAAAAAAAACTTTTTAAAGAGTCTTTAGGTTCTTCTGTAACAATAACTACTATTGATGATGAAGATCAATTTGGGAAATTAATTTCTATTTCTTCAGATGGGTATAGCATTCAAACACGTCGTGATGTAGTTCATATTAAAAAAGATCAAGTAAAACAAATATCGTCAAGAAAGATCATTGATAATCCAATGCTAAGACCAGCTTTACAATGGGATGTATCATCAAATCAAAATAATATATCAGGTGACTTAGTATACATGACCAGCGGGTTTGCCTGGAATGCAGTGTATAGAATGGTTTTGATTGATAATTCGAAAGCATCATTGATTCCTGAAGCATATGTGTCGAATAATAGTAGTGTAGCATTTAATAATTTGAAAATTAAATTAGTTGAGGGTACACTAGGTAATACCAGCAAAAATACAATGAGATTGAATAGAAGATCATCCTCTATTTCTAGAAATAATGAAATGGATACACAGCTTGGCGAAAATGCTACTCTTGGAGATTTCCATATATATAATTATCCTAAAAGAATAGAATTTGGCAGTAATGAACATATTACTATCCGATTGTATGATTCTAGACAAATCAATTATACCAAAATTTATGTTTTTCACAATAGTGAAAAGAGTCAAAAAGATGAACCTTTAGAAATAGAATTTCAATTAAAAAATACGATAGAGAATAATCTAGGCATACCTCTTCCACAAGGTCGCATATCGCTTTATGAATATTCTGATAAAGACTTAGGATTTATTGGTGAGAATAATATAAAACAAACACCTAAAGGTGAAACTCTAATTATTCGCGCAGGTAGATCATTTGATATTATTGGTAAACGACGTGTTGTGAACTTTGATAGGCAAAGGAAAAGTGAAGAAGCTTCCATTGAAATATTAATAAATAATACAAAAGACGAAGATATTGATATAAGATTAGAAGAAAAAATACTTGGAGACTGGGTTATAAAGGAAGCATCGAACGATTACATAAAAAAAGATGCTACTACAATACATTTTCTACTATCAGTGCCAAAGGGCAAAAAAATTACCACAACATATACTTATCGCAAGGAATGGAATTAATACCTTGTGTCAGAAATTAAAAATAGTTTAAATACCTCTATTAATAATATTAAGGGTATAGGCCCTAAAAAGTTACAAGCCTTTAATAATATTTCTATTAATTCAGTTATTGATTTATTGAATTATTATCCTCGACGATATTTAGATCGAACAACAATAAAGCTAATTAAAGATTTAAAGCTAAATGATAATGTAACTATTTTAGGAAATATTGAAGTATGTGGAATAAGAAGGACAAAAAATAGAACGTTATTTGAAGCCATTATTTCAGATGGGACAGGTCTTGTAAAACTAGTTTGGTTTAATGGGGCCAAATATATTAAGAACTCAATTAAAAAAGATGACCGTTTAGCAGTGCATGGGAAAATTGATTTTTTTAATGGATATCAAATTTTACATCCAGATTACGATAAAATTGATTCAGATATAGACCCAATAAATACAGGGTCAATAGTTTCACTTTATCCTTTAACTAGTGATCTAAAAAAGGTAAAGATTGAACATCGTTTTTTTCGACGTTTAATGAAAAAAGTTTTACCTCATATAGAAATAATGAAAGATTATTATGAAAGCGAATTTTTAAATAAAGAAAAATTAATATCTTTAAAAAGGGCGATTAAAAACATTCATTTCCCAGAATCTATTATGGATCTTGAAGCATCTATCAAAAGACTGAAGTTTGATGAGCATTTTTTTCTTCAATTATTAATGGTATTACGAAGATCTTCATTAAAAACTATAAATTCAAAACCTTTTAAAATAAAAGGGGAAAAAGTAAAAAAAATAATTGATAATTTAGGATTTGACCTTACGAATGCACAAAAAAATGTAATTAAAGAAATTAATAAAGATATATCTAGTAATAGTGCTATGAATCGTTTGCTACAAGGTGATGTTGGATGTGGTAAGACAATTGTTGCAATTATTACAGCAATAGTTTCTGTAGAAAATAATATGCAGGTTGCAATAATGGCTCCTACTGAAATCTTAGCACATCAACATTATAAATCATTTAAAAAATATTTAGATACTATCCACATAAATTGTGCATTAATTGTTGGTAAACAAAAGGCGTCTGAAAAAGATAAGGTTTTAGCTGCTTTAAAAGATGGAAAGATTAATGTTATTATAGGGACTCATGCATTAATACAAAAAAATGTTAAGTTTAAAAAACTTGGATTAATTATAGTGGATGAACAACATCGTTTTGGAGTACTTCAAAGGGGTGATTTAATTAAAAAAGGTGCTAATCCGCATTTATTAGCGATGACTGCTACACCTATACCTCGAACCATGGCAATTACTTATCATGGAGATATGGATTTATCAATAATTGATGAAATCCCAAAAAATAGGAAAAAGATTATAACTAAAATTGTTAATGATAAACGTTTGATAAAAGTATATACCTTTATGAAAGAAGAAATAGCAGCTGGAAGACAGTGTATTATTGTTTTTCCATTAGTAGAAGAAACAAAAAAGTCTGATTTAGCCGCTGCAACGGAGGGGTATGAAAAATTGAAACAATTATTTAATAACGTTAGTTTAGGTTTAATACATGGTAAAATGAAAAATAGTGATAAAGAAAGAATTATGGAAAATTTTGAAAATAATAATATAAATATTTTAGTTTCAACAACAGTAATAGAAGTAGGAATCGATGTGCCAAATGCATCTGTTATTCTTATTGAAAATTCTGAACGCTTTGGTTTAACACAGCTTCATCAGTTGCGCGGTCGAGTTGGTAGAGGAGAAGCTAAGAGTTATTGCATTCTTGTTGAGAGGAATGTATCCACAAACTCAAAAAAACGTTTAGAAATAATGGAAAATACTAGTAATGGATTTATCATTGCTGATGAGGATTTAAAAATGCGAGGTCCTGGAAAATTCTTTAGCACAGAACAGAGTGGTTATTTTAATTATAAGCTAGCAGATATGATTAATGATGGGGCAATTATAAGAAAGGCTAGGGTTTGCGCTCAAAAGATTATTAATGATGATCCAAAATTGAATAATCATTTATTAATGAAAGAAAGATTGATAAATGATTATTCTCAATATTTTGACACAATAAATATAACTTAACAGATATGAATTCTTGTCCTATTTGCACTACAGAAATGAAATTTAAATTTGTGACTAAAGATTATTTAGTTACTGGCGAATCTTTTGATATTGTTGAATGTGAAGCATGCTCTATAAGAACTACAACACCATTCCCAGATAAAAAAATAATTGGTAATTATTATTCTTCAGATGATTACATATCACATGATGATAAAGTATCTGGAATATTTGATAGTATTTATGGATTAGTACGTACCTATCAATTAAATAAGAAAAAGAAATTAATTGGAAAATATTTTAATAAATCGAATGGTAAAATTCTTGATATTGGATGCGGCGCGGGTGACTTTTTGCAATATATGAAAGAAAATCATTGGAATATAAATGGCGTAGACACGTCGAATAAGGCAAGAAAAATAGCAAAGAAGAAGTTAAATATTAAAGTAATGGATCCTAAAGATTGGATAAATAATAAAGAAAAATATGATGTAATTACATGCTGGCACAGTCTAGAGCATGTACACGAACCTTGGGTATATCTTGATAAAATAAAAAAGAGTTTAACACTGGATGGATTTTTAATTGTCGCATTACCTAACTATCAATCAACAGATGCAAAAATATATAAAGAGTTTTGGGCTGCTTATGATACTCCTCGCCATCTATATCATTTTACAATAAAGTCTATGAATAAAACTATAAAACCTCATGGGCTAAATATAGAATCAATATATAGAATGAATTTTGATCCCTTTTATGTTTCAATGTTAAGCGCAAAACATATGGGAAAATCTTTTATGAGTGGTTTAATAAATGGTTTTAAATCATGGACATTATCAATTTTCTCCAAAGATAAGTGTAGTTCTCTTATATTTATTATAAAAAAGAATGCATAGAGCATTTTATATTCAACAATTCTATATTTGCTGACTTTATTTAGATTAAATAGTATTATTTATGGCTCTAGAAAGTAAATTAACTGAACAACAATTATTTGACCAGCTAGTTTCATCCCTTGTTCATAGCGCTTGGGTTTATCTGGGAACTATGAATAATCCGATGAATAATAAGCTTGAAAAGGATTTACAGCAAGCCTCTACTCAAATAGATATGCTTGATATGATATATAAAAGAATGACTGGAAATTTATCTGAAGAAGAAGAAAAATTTTTTAGTGAAAATATCCATGCATTAAAGATGAGTTATAATGACCAGAAAAATAATTCTGATGAATCAAATAGTGACAACAGTAATAATGAGGAGCAAGAAACTTGAATCTTTCTATACAACATACAAAACTAAATAGAATTTTTGCTTCTATTGTTCTAGCAATTTCTTTTACGATCTATTTTTTTACAATGGCCCCTACAGTATCGTATTGGGATTGTGGAGAATTTATAGCAACATCATTTATACTAGGAGTTCCTCATCCTCCAGGGAGTCCTCTCTATTTATTACTTGGAAGAATTTTTTCTATGATACCAACAAACCCTGATATTGCGTTTAGAGTTAATATTATTTCTCCTATAGTCAGCGCCGTAGCTTGTATGTTATTATATTTAATTATTGTAAAGATAATCTTGCATTGGAGAGGGAAAATAAAAAATAATACTGATTTGCTTATTGTATTTGGAGGAGCTTTGGTTGGATCTCTCACTTTTGCGTTTACAGATAGTCATTGGTTTAACGCTGTCGAAGCAGAAGTATATGCAATGAGTACTTTTTTTACTGCAATAGTAGTTTGGTTAATTTTGTTATGGTCAGAAAATGCTGATAATGATGGAAGTGAAAGATATATATTAATTATTGCTTATATGTTTGGTCTAGCAATAGGAGTCCACATTTTAAACTTATTAACACTTCCATTTTTAGCTCTAATTATTTATTTCAGAAAAACAAATTTTGATTGGAAAACATTTTTCATAACTATGGGATTAACCGCAGCTGTTTTTCTAGTTATTCATAATGGCATCATAAAAGGGTTGCCAAGAATGAGTAAATTAGTTGGTTTGGAGGGTGTAGGATTGTTAGTCATTATCACTTTTGCAGTAGTGATTTGGACAATAAGAAATAAACAACAATTACTGTCTCTTATTTTTACTTCGATAATTCTAATTCTTGTTGGTTATTCAAGTTATGCAACCATATTTATTCGATCCGGTCAAGATCCAATGATTGATGAAAATGATCCTGAAACAATTTCACGTGCTATATCTTATTTAGAAAGAGAACAGTATGGCGCAATTGGCCAGCTCCCTAGAAAATACATTAAAAACAAAGTTGGCACACCATCTCATAAGGCTCAAATTGTTGGGAATCCTGAAACTGTAAAAACTAATAATGGTAAATCTTATCGAGAATTCTCAAGCAGGCAAAATCGTAAATATATGTTTCATAATTTCGGAACACAGTGGGACTTTTTCTGGGGTTATCAAATGAAAAAAATGTATTGGCGTTATTTTCTTTGGCAATTTGCTGGTAGAGGGCCATCAGGTGATCCCGGAGTAAGTTCTTTTGGCGCTAATTCTCCTGCACACCCATCTCCTCAAGATGGTGTCTACTGGTTCCATTTTGGACTTCCCTTAGCTCTATTATTAGGTCTCGTAGGAATTTTTTATCATTTTAATAAAGATGGAGAACTTGCCTTTTCAGTATTTACTCTGTTTTTAATGACGGGTATTGCTGTAATACTATATCTCAATCAGGATAATCCCCAGCCAAGAGAACGAGATTATTCTTACGTTGGTAGTTTTCTGGCATTCTCAATATGGATTGGTATTGGAAGTGCATCAATAATTGAATGGTGCTCAAATTTTTTCAAAAATAAACAGTATGGTATAAGAATAATTTCTTTATTAGTAATTTTTCAAATACTTGCTGTTCCAGGGATGATGCTCAAAGCAAATTATCATGAGCATAATCGATCAGGTAATTTAGTTGCATGGGATTATAGTTATAACCTATTACAGTCTTGTGAACCAAACGCTGTCTTATTTACTAACGGAGATAACGATACATTTCCTCTTTGGTACTTACAGGAAGTTGAAGGAATAAGGACAGATGTAACAGTCGCGAACTTAAGTCTACTAAATACTCCATGGTATATCAGACAGCTCAGAGAAATAAGAGAATTTGAAACTCATAGATTTGTATCTATTGATGGCTCTTCTCTTCAAATTATTAAGTTATCTGACAAACAAATAAGAGATCTTACACGAGGGTTAACCCCTTGGAAAAAGAGGGATGTCACTTTACCTATTGATACCCCAGATAAGATCACTTGGTCAGTAAAGCCTACATATGCTGGACAAGCATTAAAAATACAAGATATGATGATTATGCAAATAATTAATGATTCTAAATGGACATCACCAATTTATTTTGCTGTTACTGTATCACCAAGTAACCGATTAGGTCTTGAGCCCTATTTAGAAATGGATGGATTAGCTTATCGTTTACGTCCTTATAAAACTAAAGGTATAAATCCCGAGAATATGGCAAAACACTTGATCACTGATTTTGGACAAGATGAATGGTCAAAATCTTTTAATAGTAGAAAATGGAATGATGATGAGGGTCGCGTTTGGTTTAAAGATTATGACCCTAGGTATTTGTTTAGACATTTAGGCAATGAAGATGTTTATTATAATGAACAAATAATTCGTTTACTTCAAAATTATAGAAGTGCATATATGCAGCTAGCTGTACATTATTTTATGGATTATCAAAAACTTCCCAAAGATCAAAAAGAAGGTGATAAAGGGAAATCCTTACAGGAAAAAGTTTTGCTTATACTTGATGAAATGAATGAGAATATTCCTGATAATACAATTCGTATGGATTCAAAAGAATTATACTATCAAATGGGTAGGTTATATTTTGGAGTAGGTCAAAAAAACAAACTACGTGATGTCCTTGATAATTTATTATTGCGAGAAGATATATCAATAAAAGATAGATTAGATTATGGCCAATCATATCTTGTTGAATTAGATGAACCAGATATAGCAAAGAATATATATGAAACATTATATAACTCTTTTAATAATACTGAAAGAATAGTTCAAACTAGAGGTCTAGAATCAGCAGGGCTCTCTTCAAAATCATGGAGACAATGGCAAAATAACTATTCAAATATTGTTTCCCATTTAGTTATTGCCTATCAAAAGCTAGATATGAATGTGGAAGCAGAAACCGTTTTAACTGGTTGGTTAGAACGAAACCCTAGCGACCGCCAAGCTAAAAAATTACTTGATGAATTAAAAGGTAACTCTCCCTAGTTATTAGGGCATTCCCCTATGGATACGCTAGTTTCCATAATAATTCCCCATTGGAATGGAATTGATGTATTATCAGAGTGCATTGATTCCTTAAACAATACTAAATATTCTAATTTCGAAATAATTGTAGTTGATAATGCCTCATCTGATGATAGCGTTAAATGGATAAATAATAATCACCCCAAAATTAATATTGTAGAGAATGATCAAAATTATGGTTATGCAGGAGGATGCAATCGTGGTATAAAAATATCAAAAGGAGATTATATTGTTTTTTTAAATAATGATACAATTCAAGAAAAAAATTGGCTTAGTAATTTGGTTTCATTTATGAATAACCATCCCGATTGCGCGGCTGTTCAACCTAAAATATTAAATTATTATGAGAGAGATAAGTTTGATTATGCAGGAGGATCTGGTGGACATATGGATGTATTATGTTATCCTTTTGCTAGAGGAAGATTGTTTTTAGAACAAGAAATAGATAACAAACAATATGATGATGACACCCAATGCTTTTGGGCATCAGGTACTGCAATTATGGTTAGAAAAAAATATTTTCTTGAAGTTGAAAAATTTGATGAAAATTTTTTTGCTCATATGGAAGAAATTGATTTATGCTGGAAACTTCAACTGAAAGGTTATAAAGTTTATGTAAACCCAAAATCAGTTGTTTATCATAAAAATGCTGTTTCACTACCTATGACATCATTGAAAAAGTTTATGCTAAATCATAGAAATTCAATTATTATGCTATTAAGTAATTACAAGCTTTTTACTACTCTTTATTTATTTCCTATAAGATATTCTCTAGAGTTGATTGCTATTATTTATGCTCTATCAAAATTAGATTTTAAACATATGTTTGGCGTAATTCAGGCACATCTATGGTTGTTATTCCACATACATATTATTTTTATTAGGAGGAGAAAGATTAGACGTCTTCGTTTAATTAATGATTACGAAATAATGAAATCAATGCACAAAGGGAGTATTATTTGGGATCACTATATAAGAAGGAAAAAAACTTTTAGGGAAATCTATTTCAGCCCCTCTTCATAAATATCTCTATTGGAAGGGTCAAGATCTATAAGGCTTTGTAGAATACCATCTTGTCTTAATATTTGTAATATTTGAGATAATTCTTTAGCATGGGATTTTAAAAAATACAAAGTATAATGTTCTCTTGGAATTCTATCATAGACTTCATCAATCCCTTTTATCATTGCATTAAATTGTTTAATTGATTCTTCAATTTCTCCATCTTTAAATAAGTCTAAAGCATAGTAATATGCAAAGCGAGCTTTCCGTAAGCCATAGTTAGATGACATATCATCAGAGAGTTGTACTCTTTTTGACCAACCTTTTGGAAAATTGCTCGAGGTACCACGAAGAGCTATTGATCTAGCTATTTCATATTGCTTTGAGCCTTCATTTGGTTCATACGTATCAATTTCACCAGCTAAAATCATGTTAGCATAATATGATAGAAAACTTGGAAGTGGTTCAAACATCACAGGATCATAATATAAACTAGATCCTGGATTGAAATGAAATTGTAGGGAATTATCAAAAAAACGCTGATCGTCATTTGTTGATATTAAAACCTGTGCGAGAAAATTTTTCTTTCCATTCTTAGTAGCTGTTCCTTCAAATATAATTTGAATATTCAGATCAATTTCTAAATCATTCCATTCCTCATCCCATGAGTTATTTATGAAAAATCTTGAAACTTCATTTTTTAGATTTATTAAAACTTGTCGATCATCATTTTTTAATAATCTATCATCCATGGTAACATCTATATTTGAAAATTGGGCATTTAATAATGATGCTGATAGAATAATAAAAAAGATTAATTCTTTTTTTGTTTTTTCCACAATATTGGAAAATAGAACCAGCATATAATACTGGCAAGTATATTTCATAATTCAACTCTAGTTCATTTTTTAGACTTAAATAGCTAATTTTTAGTATGAGTAATGTTAAAGAATTAATATCTGAACACCCTGAAGCTGAATATGTACTAAAGCGTGCAGGTAAAATTGCATCAAAAAATAACAAACAATTATATGTTGTAGGAGGGTTTGTGCGAGATCTGTTCATGCAAAATAAACCAAACGAAATTGATTTAATGATTGTTGGTGATGGAATAGAATTTGCAGAAATGTTAGCAGAAAATTTGTCGGTAAAAAAAGTTATACCTTTCAAAGAATTCTCAACTGCTAAAATACCATATAAAAAAATTGGTATAGAGGTAGCAGCAGCCAGACTAGAAACATATGAAAATACTTCACGAAAGCCAAAAGAAGTAATCTATACCGATTTAAAAGGTGATTTAATAAGAAGAGATTTTACTATAAATACTATGGCAATTGATTTATTACCAGAAAATTATGGAGAACTGCATGATCCATATAGTGGAATTGTAGATTTACAATCTAAAAAAATTATTACTCCATTAAATCCTGATGATACGTTCTCTGAAGACCCTTTGCGAATGTTAAGAGCAGCTTATTTTGCATCAAAATTTGATTTTGAAATAGATAAAAAATGTTATGATTCAATTATTCGTCAAAAAGAACGTATTTCAATTGTTTCTCAAGAACGAATCACAGCAGAGTTATGTAAAATTTTATCATCACCAATACCTTCAATTGGTCTTACCGTTTTACAGGAAACTGGTTTAATGAAATTAATCTTTCCTGAAATTGATGAAATGTATGGAATGGATCAAACGCCGGAATGGCATCACAAAGATATTTTCTTTCATACTATGCAAGTGGTAGATAATGCTGCAAAATTAAGTCAAAAAATGGAAATAAGATTTGCAGCATTAGTACATGATATTGCTAAACCGGCCACTAGGCGTGTAGATAAGGATAAAGGATATACCTTTCATGGGCATGATGCTGTTGGAGAAAAAATATTAAAAACAGTTATTAGAAGAATGAAACTATCTAATAATCTAGGTGAATTCTTAAAAAAAATGACTTTATTACATTTGAGGCCAATTGCTTTAGCAAAAAAAAGTGTAACCGATTCTGCTATACGAAGACTTATGGTTGCTGCAGGAGATGATATTGATGATTTAATGATATTATGTAGGGCAGACATCACAACTAAAAATCCAAATAAAGTAAATAAATATATGAAAAACTTTGAAAGAGTTGATGAAAAGATGAAAGATGTAAAAGAAAGAGACTTATTTAGTCAATTTCAATCACCAATTCGAGGGAAAGAGATTATGGAAATATGTAATTTGGATGAAGGTAAAAAAATTGGTGAAATCAAAAAAGCAATAGAAGAAGCTATTTTGGACGGAAAAATTGATAATGACCATGATAATGCACTTACTTATTTATATCAAATAAAAGACGATTATATTTCGTAATTTATTTTATTAACCGAGGTA
>Ga0208261_1000044_pt1 | contig 46631 bp, 46 predicted proteins | sample Knorr_S7_td_DCM__FD_185595 | JGI IMG/M metagenome (GOLD analysis project Ga0208261, IMG submission 185595) | Marine microbial communities from Southern Atlantic Ocean transect - Knorr_S7_td_DCM_ad_131m_LV_B (SPAdes) (version 3) | ecosystem: Environmental > Aquatic > Marine > Oceanic | place...
GAATTTCCTGCTGTTAGAGATTACCCTCAAGAAGCAAGACTAGAGTTTGCAAAAGAATCTGGAGCAGACAGTGCGTTTATTGTTTGGATATTAAACTTAAACACTAGAAGAGGTGGTATGGAATCTGGTGGAGGACCGGGAGGTACAGAAGGAACTGGATCTACGGATGACCTTGCTATAATAAAGTTTAGAGTAAAACTCTTTAGTGTAGAAAATGATGATCCCATATGGGCGGAAACTGTAACCACAAGAGGCAGAGGTGGTTTGCATACGTCAGGTTTAAGAAATCATGCATATATGATTGCTAAAGCTTCATTCAAAAGCCTTAAAAACAGCGGTCATTTAAAAAAATAATTCTAAATCCGTATACTTAGGTGTTATAGTTATATAATACACCTAGTTATTCTTGTTGAATGCGGGTATTTTTATGAGCGTTATCAATACAACTAATATTTCAAAAACCTATGACTTAGGTCCCACTTATGTTGAGGCACTAAAAGATATTTCATTCGAAGTAAAAAGAGGTGAATTTATTTCAATTATGGGGCCATCTGGTTCAGGAAAGTCCACCCTTATGAATATAATCGGTTGTTTAGATTCACCTACAAAAGGTATGTATCTTCTTAATGAAAAAGATGTGAGTAAATTAAAGGAAGAAGAGCTGGCAAAAATAAGAAATGAAGAGATAGGATTTATATTTCAAAAATTTCATCTACTTCCTAGAAGCAATGCATTAGAAAATGTTGCCCTACCCCTTAAATATGCCTCTTTAAATAAGAAAGAAAGGGAAGAAAAAGCTTCAGAAGCTCTGAATCTAGTAAAACTATCAGATAGATCTACACATAAACCAAATGAACTTTCTGGAGGTCAACAACAGAGAGTTGCAATTGCTAGAGCTTTAGTAAATCAACCCAGTATTGTATTTGCAGATGAACCAACAGGAAATCTTGACTCAAAAACTGGAAAAGAAATCATGGATATTTTCTTAAAACTAAATCAAGAAGGACAAACTATAGTTGTCATTACTCACGAAAAGGAAATAGCAAACCAGACTAACAGAATAATAACTATAAAAGATGGGGAAGTAGAATCAGATGTATCTAATTAACAATATTTTTAATTTTTTAAAGAAATATAAAAAAACAAGCTCTATAGGTTTCGTAATTTTTCTAATTCTTATATTTTCTTCAGGGCAAGAGGAAAGCTTTGATTTTTATTCTATAAAGAAAGTTGTGCCTAAAAAACTAATTATTTCAGTTGAGGCATCAGGGAATGTTGAAGCTATCTCATCAGTAGAAATAAAATCTAAAGCTTCTGGTGAAGTTCTATATCTTGGAGCTGAAGTAGGAGATCTAGTAAAAAAAGGACAGGTATTGGCAAGAATAGACCAAAGAACACCACAAAACACTCTATCTCAAGCTAAGGCTGATTTAGAAGTCGCTAAAGTGAGATTAATGAACGCCACTTCACAATTAAAAAGAGGTAAAGAGCTTTTCGAAGGAAAAAATATTTCAGACAAAGACTATGAAGACATTCAGGAAATGCATGCTTCTGCTAAAGCTTCACAAGTAAGAGCTGAAGTCTTTTTAGAGAATGCCAAGATAGCATTAGATGATACAACGGTAAGATCACCCATTACAGGAACAGTTATAAATAGACCTATAGAAATAGGAAATGTCATTACTTCTCCAACTGCTTCTGTTGGTGGAGGTACTTTATTAATGAGGATGGCAGATCTTAATAAAGTAAGAGTTAGAGCATATATCGACGAAGTTGATATTGGAAAAATAATGCTTAACCAAGAAGTTCTTCTAAAGGTCTCCGCCTTTCGAGATAAAAAATTTAAAGGGATAGTTTCCAAAATTGAGCCTTTAGGGGTTGATTATCAAAACGTGACCATTTTTCCTATTCTCATTGAAATAGATAATAAAGATAATCTTCTTCTTTTAGAGATGAATACAGAAGTAGAAATTGAAATTCTAAATGAAAGAGTCAAAGTAGCTGTTCCCACTGGATCATTACAAACTAGAGAAAGTATCAAAACTTTATATGAATATTTAGAGATAAAAGAAGAAGTATTAAACTCATTTTTAGAGGAAAGTGATAACGAAGAAGGGTTCACTAAGTACATAGTAGTAAAATCAACTAACTCCGGTCCTCAGTTAGCTTGGGTGAGTATTGGAAAAACAGATTTTAAATATACGGAAATCAAACAAGGAATATCTTTGAATGAAAAAGTTTATGTCCTCCCAACAGCTGGTCTTATAAAAAATCAAGAAGAATTCAGAAATAGACTTAGGTCAAGAATGCGTTAATAAATGGTAATCCAAGAATCCATAAACTCTGCCTATGAAGCTATAAGATCAAATTTACTAAGATCTTTATTAACTGCTTTAGCTATCATTATTGGTACAGCAGCCGTAATTTCTATGATAGCAATTGGCTCTACTGCACAAAATGAGATTCAGAAATCTATGGATTCATTGGGAGGAAAAAATGTTTCTATATTTGCAGGTCAGAAAAAAAAGAGAGGAGTCCGATCTAATTATGTTCCTTTAACGATGGATGACGCAAAAGCATTAAAAAAAGATAGAGAAATAGAGTGGCAGGTTTCCCCTCAAATGGAAGCACGTAAACAAGTTAAGTTCAGAGATAAAAATGCATCCTTAGCTATTAATGCAACCGATGGTAGTTATTTTTCAGTAGAAGGATTGGAACTCATGGAAGGTGAACTCTACTCAGATACTGATAGTTTAAATAGAAATCGTGTGGCTGTAATTGGTTCAGAAGTAATGAAAGAACTTAATCTACTTGAAAACATCGATGGCTCATTGATGAAAAAAACTATATCTATTGGTGGAACTTCCTTTCAAGTTATTGGGATTCTTAAGAAAAAAGGCTCTGGTGGATGGAATGGGCCTGATGAGAGAGTTTTTATACCCCTTCTCACAGGAGCAGAAAGAGTAATGGGGCATGAAAGACTTCAAACTATAAGAGTGTCTGTACCGGATGAAGTAACAATAAATGAAGCTATGATTGAAATTGAAAGAGTGCTTCGAAGCGAACATGATATAGGGCCAGGAGATGATAATGATTTTCGAATTATTGATTGGTCAGAAATTAGACAAATGCAACAAGAAACATTTGCCATCTTAACTGCAATGATTACAGGCATAGCTAGTATAAGTTTGTTGGTTGGGGGTATAGGCGTAATGAATATTATGCTGGTTTCTGTTACAGAAAGAACAAGAGAAATTGGTTTAAGAAAAGCTTTAGGTGCAACACCCAGAACTATATTAATTCAGTTCCTTATTGAAGCTATGATGTTATGTGTTATTGGCGGGATCACAGGAGTATTAATAGGATCCTTGATAGTAATAAGTGTAGCCATCTCTCAAGATTGGGCCTTTTACATCCCCATATCTGCCATCTTAGGATCCATAACATTTTCTGCTTTTGTTGGACTGCTATTTGGAGTTTGGCCAGCAAGAAGAGCTGCGAGCTTAGATCCTGCAGTAGCTTTGCAATATGAATAGTCTATAACTTTTATCTTTTAAATAGATAAAAGTAAGAAATTGCCATGGAAGTTACAATTAGAATTGCTAAAAAAATTCCATCATTCATATAGTTGAAGTCTTCATTTTTTGAAAAGTTAAAAGACCCAGAAGTCCAAAGTAAAGTTAGAACAATTAATGAACAAATAGTTAAACTCATAAGAGCTACTGGTATCCACTTCATTAATCTTACTACTTACTACTTCCTACTTTTCTCTCTCCAAGACCAAGGAGGGATTGATTGAGAATCTTGCCAAAGACCTCTATTTTTTATTTTCGCTGAATTCTGATTATCATAAAAGCTTTTATCTGTGACGTATTTATCATATACCCATGCTAAACCTTGCTCTACAAGCTCTCTATTAATATCAATATCGTTATCATATAACCTGCCTAAATGTCTTCCGTATCTATCGGTACCAGACATATCAGCATTAAAATAACCATCTTTTAACAACAATTTAAGTAACTTTGTAGATTCTGCACCATAAGGTTGATCTCTTTCTGGAGCATCAATTTCAGTTAGTCTTATCTTATAAAGTTTACCCTTTTTTGTAGCATGTACAGTATCTCCATCTACCACCCATTTCACTTCAAGGTCTGTAATTAACTCACCATAAAGGCTGTTAGCAATAATAAATAAAAGTAATGCCAATATTTTCATACAGGTTTATAGATAGTTTCTGCCGTTCTATAAAACATTTGATCCTTTTCATCTTCAGAGAAATCTGAAACTATTTTCTTCAGTCCATTGTATAAAACATGATAAGAAATTGATCTTCTGTCTACAGGAAAATTACTCTCCATCATGCATCTTTCAGGCCCAAAGCAATCAATAACATGTAAATAATATCGCCTTTGAGCTTCAACAAATTCATCAGATGTTGCTGGTTTAGGTCGTTTATCCCAACCAAAGCCATTATCTGGCATAGCTAAGCCACCTATTTTCATGACTACGTTGTCTAGCATAGATAACTCTTTCATATCCTTTTTCCATTCTTGGTATATTTCTTCTTTCTGACTTGCATAAGGACCTACACCTAATGGAGTGCCAAAATGGTCAAGGATAATCTGAGTCTCACTTACTTTAGATACTAAATCTATAAAATCTTTATTTTGATAGTGATAGTGCCAAGTATCATAGGTAAAACCTCTTCTTCCTAAAAGCTTAACTCCATTTATAAAGTTTTCATCTTGAAATAAGTCTCTAGGTGCTGCTCCTGGTATCAAAAGTTCATCTGGGTATTCTGCACTTGCACCTGCATGTCTTATACCCCTAAATAGGCCATTTGAAACCTCCAAATGAGCATCGAGAACTTCATCTAGTAGATCTCCCGTTCTCAAATCAGCTCTAGATACTATTCCAGCTATAGGACTTCCTCCTGTAACCTTACTTTCTTCAGCATGTGAAGAGACGGATTCAGTTTCGCCAACAGATCTTAAATGTTCTGGTCCTTCTTCGTAGTACCCTACTCCACATTCCATATAAATAGTTTTTTCTACTTTGTGACCTGAAGAAGTATCTTCTTGGAGATCTTTAACAAGATAAGTTGAGGTTGGAAAGTCCCAAAGATGATGGTGAGGGTCTATTATCCGTATATCAGGTTCAACAATTTCTTCCTTTACTTGATTTAACCACTCGTCGCTACCTATAGTTAAGTCATTCATGATTTTCTCCAAAATTTAATTGATAAAATTTCCTAATAATTTGTGAAAATAAATTTGGTCGGAAGAAAATAGAGGCATGTCCCGTCATTTCCATAATTTCAAATGTGGAATTAGGAATAATTCTTGAAATTTTTTGTGCTTCACTAAGATTCATATCTTGTCTTCCGCAAGTAACTAGACTAGGAACAGACACTTTAGACATTTCATTAGTTATATCTTTTTGATTTATATGTGCAGTATGAAACTTCAATGCAGATTCTCTATCTTTATAGAATCTCCAGTACTTCTGATATTCCACTAGAGGTTCTCTTGATTCTTTTAACATCTCTCTTGCTTTATTGCCTAAATTTGCTTGTTCTGTTTGATCAACAGGTAAGGATAAAGCTACATCACATAAAGCTACTGAAGTTAGTTTTTCAGGATATTGTAAAGCAAATTTTGCAGCTGTTCGTGCTCCATATGCTATTCCCAAAACAAATGCTTTTTTTATAGACAGTAGGTTCATTAATTCATGAAGATCATCGGCGTATTGTGAAAAATTAAAAGCTTTATCTTCGTCATATCCACTTAATCCTGTACCCCTTCCATCGAATCTTAAAACTTGGAAATCCTGTAAAAAATCTCCTATAACAACTTCCCAAGAAGTTAAATTATGACTGGCCATATTAATTAAAACTAATGTTGGATTCTTAGGGTCTCCCTCTAGAGAATAATGAATTTGGATATTATTTACTTCTAAAAAATTATATCCTTTTTCAAAATTGTTCATATTTAAAAGTCTTCAGCTTTTTCTACAAAGTTTATTACTTCTTCAAAAGCTTTCATCGCTTTTAGCACACCTAAATCATCTCTTTGCTGACCGATAATTTGAATAGCGACTGGTAAATTATTATCTAAAGTTCCTACTGGAATAACTCCAGCTGGATTTCTAGTCATATTTATACCCATTGTAAAATCGACCCAAGATGCTGTTTCTTCTCCATTAACAAATCCATCTCCTTCTAGCCTTGGTGGTTGTCCGCAGGTTGCTGGTGTAATAATCAATGGGCTTTCTTGAAAAGCCTCTTCTAGTTGATAATTATAATGATGACATGCATCAATTGCAGAGGCATATGACGCACCTTCCATAGTTACACCCATCTCTATAAATAGCCTTAATAAAGGATCAATAGATTCATATTCTTGTGTGCCTATTAGATGTTGTTGAGCTCTTGCTCTAGCACAAGCCCAAAAAACCATCCAAGACTCGACTGGGTTAACTTCCCATATTGAATCATTTACAACAACCTCTACTCCAGATTTTTCTAGTTCTGATATAGCCTTTTCACATATAGCCATGACATCTTTATCAACAGTAGAAAAACCCATTGTGGGTGACCATATCACTTTAGAAGGTAAATTATTCTCTGTAATATGCGGAGACCAATCACCTTCTCCATCAAGGGAGAAAATATCTGTGGGATGCTCTCCCTTTGCTACATCTAGAGCTAAGACAGTGTCATCTGTAGTATTGGCCATTGGTCCTTTGACTGTTAATAAACCTGAACCTGGAGGAGTTTTTCCACCCAAGGGAATTCTTCCTTGAGATGTTTTAATTCCACTAAGACCACATAATGCAGAAGGTATTCTTATCGAACCACCGCCATCTGAACCTGTTCCTAAAGGTATCATGCCTGAAGCCAAGGCTGCAGATGTTCCTCCCGATGAGCCTCCAGGAGAATATTCTAAATTCCAAGGATTTTTTGTATGTCCAAAAGGAACATTATCTGTTTTTCCTTTATGACCAAACTCAGGTGTGTTTGTTTTACCCAGTATCACACAACCAGCGCTTCTAAGTCTTGAAACTAATACAGAATCTTCTTCCGCTGGTTGATCATTAACATGAAGTGCAGAGCCATAAGTAGTTACAAACCCTTTAGCATCCTCAAGATCTTTCACTCCAATAGGTATTCCTGCTAATCGGCCTATTTCTTCTCCTTTTGCTAACCTTTCATCAATATCAGAAGCCTGCTTCAAAGCATCTTGATCATTTACGGAACAAAAGGCATTTAATGTTTTGTCTAGTGTGTCTATATTATCTAATGTCTCTTGGGTTAATTCCTTTGCTGAAATTTCCTTTGATTTAATTTTCGTAACTAGTTGGTTTATAGAATATTCTCTAAAATCCATAGCATCCTCCTTTTAAGCTTTCTTTGATAGGTCTTTTATATATAAAACTCCAAAAATAAGAGTTTGAATAAAGCCATAAAATAAATGGTCTTTCGATTGTGAGATCTGTTTATAAAAAATAACACATTCAAGTACATGAATTACAAGAAGAGTGAGAGCTAGGTAATTTAAGATATCATTTCCATAAAAGAGATAATTGAGACCGAAAGCTGCCCAAAGTACTATTGTTAAAATTTTTCCTATATTCATGTAGTAACTATAGTACCTAATATTTTAAAGAGAATATATCTGACTGCGTTATTCTCCATAAAGTATACTTTTAGGAGATTTCTTTATGATTGAAGAAACTAGAAAGATACTTAATAAAGAAATTATTAAAAACCCTGATAAAGGGCCTATTATCCAAATATCTACATGTAATTTGGGGGCAACCTCAAAAACTTCTTTTTCTATGAAGTACAAGCCTAATTGGGCTAAACCAGCTGCTAGTAAACCAGAGACCAGTCCTAAAAAGGAAAACTCTAGTAAGCTTGATCTTGTAATTAATTTTCTTCTGGCTCCAAAAGTTCTAAGTATGGCTGATTGATGGAGTCTTATTTGAAACCCATCCTGAAGGGTAGAAAAAGCCAGAAAGAATGAGCTGATAGTCGTTAAAATTAAAATTACCTGTAGTGCCTTCGAGACTTGTTCAATGATATCTTTAACCTGATTAATTATTTCCTCGATTGAGAATATTGAAACTGTCCTAAATGTTCGCATAAATTCAGACGCAATATTTTGTTGGTCTGGAGGAATAAAAAAAGATGTGATGTAAGTTGATGAATTATTTTCAAATAAGTTTGGTGAGCCTATAACAAAGAAGTTAGGTGAGAAACTTTCCCAGTCCACTCCTCGGATACTTTGAATGTAAGTTTCAACTTCCTTATCTAAAAAAGTTACCTTTACGCGATCCCCTAGAGAGAGCTCATATCTTTCTGATATTTCTTCTGAAAGTGAAATTCCATCAGAGGAATTATTTGAAAACCACTCTCCTTCAAGGATTTTGTTCTGCGAAGGTAAAGTATAAGTCCAAGTCATATTAAAATTTCTTTCAACAGGCATCTCTTCATCAGAAGATAATTTTCCTAACTTGGTTATCTTGGCATTCGTTATAGGGAAAAAACTAACTTTATCTAATTTTTTAAGGTCAAAAAATTCATTAATCGGATTTATGTCGTTCTTAGTGATATTAATAGCAAAGTTATTATGAGAATCCTCAGGAACCGAGTCTTCCCAAGTCTTTAATAAATCTGTACTTGAAGAATAAGCAATCAGAGAGAGACCAATTGCGATCATAAAAGATAGAACTTGAATTGAATTAGAATATCTTCGCCTTTTTAATTCAGAGACTGCTAAAGAAAATGGTGAGTGGGCATTTAGTCCTGTTTTTAATTTTCTTCCAAAGATTGTCAATACCAGTACAAATCCTAATAAAGAAAAAAATAAAATACCTATAAACAGTATTGATGTAATAAGAATACTATTAGTATATAAAAATAATAGCCCATAGAAGGATATTAAAGCCATAATTATCATAAGTTTAGAACTTCTTTCTAAAGTATTACCTTCTTTTCTAATTATAGACAATGGAGTAATCTTTAAGAGCCTCAGAACATGAGGATAAACAAACCCAATTAGACAAATAATTACTGTAGCTGTAGATATAAAGATTGGTTCTAAACCAGGAGAAGGAAGTTTGCTAGGAAAGTAAGTACTTAAAAGATCAACAAAGTTTAGTTGTATGAGCCATCCAAGTGCCAATCCAACTGAAAGTGAAAGGATGGCCATATACAAGAAAAGCAAAAAGTAAAATAGCTTTAAAGACGATGCATTCATCCCTAAGGTTTTTAGAATTGCTACGTAGTTGGTGTGTCTCCTGGAAAATCTCTGAGAACTTATTCCTACTGTAAAAGCAGATAAAATTACAGCTATAAGTCCTGCTAGTAAGAAAAAATTGCCTGACCTATCTATAGCCCTTCCTAATGAACTTGTATCATCTCCTAGGGTTGTTATTTCATCTCCTGTCCTCTTTATAGATTCAAGATATTCATTCATTAAAGATAGAGAACTCTCTTCTCCAGTAAACAAAATTGAGTATCTGATCCTACTACCAGGCTGAATTACATTTGTTTCTTTCAAATTAAAACTATTAATCATAGCCTTAGGCGCAAAGGCAAAACTGCTTGAACTTCTATCAGGCTCGTAAATTATTGAGTTAGAAAATATAAAATCTTTATCTCCTATTCCCAATTTTTCACCATATTTAATATCTAGAATATTTTTTAACCTTACATCAAGCCAAACTTCCCCTTCCTGAGGAGGTTCTGTAACTAAGAATTTTCCTAGGTCATTTTCTAATTCAATCTCACCTATTAATGGATAGAAGCTATCAACTGTTTTAATTGAAGAAAGCTGAAGTTCAGAATCAGAATAAACAACAGAAGCAAAAAGAACCTGCTGAGAAGAGACTAATCCCAATTCTTTAGCTTTTTCTAATATCTCTTCTCTAGGGATTTCATTTGATTCAAATTTTAGATCTCCGCCTAAAAATTCTGCACTCTCTAAGCTAAGAGCTTTTTCTAATCTATCTGTAAATAAAGAGATACCAGAAACAATGGTTACGGCTAAAATTAAAGAAAATAATGATGAATTTAAATAACCAGATTTAAGTTCACGCCAAAATATCTTTAAAGATAGAGCAAAAACCATCAGTTAAATTATTTTTCCTTGATCAAGTTTTATTTGTTTATTACATTTTGAGGCAAGTTCTGAATCATGAGTAACGATAACTAAAGCATTATCTGATTCAGAATTTACTTCAAATAATAAATTGCAGATAGTATCACTCGTTTTTGGGTCCAAGTTGCCAGTTGGTTCATCTGCAAACAAAATCTTTGATTCACACGCAAAAGCTCTTGCTATAGCGACCCTCTGCTGCTCTCCTCCCGATAATTGTCTCGGATAGTGATTAAGTCTTTCTTCTAAACCTACTCTTTTCAAATAGTATTGGGCAAGTTCTTGAGCATTTTTTCTTGAATTTAATTCTGAAGGAAGCATCACATTCTCAAGTGCGGTTAGTCCTGGTAATAATTCAAAAGATTGAAAAACAAAACCTACATTTTCTTTTCTTACTTCTGATCTTTTCTCTTCATTCAGTAAGTGCAGAGGATGTTTATTCAAAAATATTTCTCCCCCTGATGCATCATCCAAACCTGCAAGCAGTCCTAATAAAGTTGATTTACCTGACCCTGATGGACCTGTAATAGCTATTGTTTCGCCTTTCCCTACTTCCAGATTTATATCTTCTAAAATAACTAAAGTACCACTATCTGTAGATACTTCTTTTCTTAAGTTCTTAGTTGAAAGTATCATGTCCTAATAATATGAAAATAAAAATCCTAATAATTTACTTTTTATTGAATCTTTCTCTAAATATTTATTCAGAAAAAGTTAAAAGTCTTCTAATTTTAGGCGATAGTATAAGCGCTGGCTACGGTATGTCTAAAGAAAAACAGTGGTCAGAAGTATTAAAGGAAAAACTAAAAGAAAAGAAAATAGATTTAAGAATAATTAATGCAAGTGTCTCAGGTGAAACAACTGGGGGAGGTTTGGTAAGGACAGATAAGATTTTAAAGAATAACAAGCCTAGTTATCTACTTATTGAATTAGGAGGAAATGATGCCCTAAGAGGATACCCGCCTCGAAAAGTAAAAAATAATTTATTAGAAATTATTAAATTAGCAAAAACCTATGGATCAAAATCTATAATCATGCAAATAAGAATCCCACCTAATTATGGGAATAGATATAGAAATGAATTTGAATCGATTTATACAGAAATTGCGGAAGAAACCAAATCTCTTTATATGCCTTTTATGCTAAATAATATTGCATTAGAAAAAAATCTAATGATGGCAGATGGTATACATCCGACAAAAGAAGCACAGCCATTGATAGCTGAAGAAATTTTTAAATATTTAGAAGATTTAGAAGTATATTAATTAGAAAAGTTATCTAACCATTTTAGGTATTTCTATATAAGTTAGTAAACGCCATAACCATTCGATTGGACCAAAATAGAAATACTTTAACCACAATGGACTTATAAATAATTGAAGAGCCCAAATCAGTGGTACGACTAGATATACTTGACTCCAAGAAAGTTTTCCTAATAAGCCTAAGCCAGCTCCTGAAAATATAAAAAGAGCTATTAGTGAATGCATTAAATAATTTGTTAAGGCCATCCTTCCCACACAAGCCAACCTAAACCTTAAAGACTCTAATTTTCTAATTTTTATGAATAAGATAATTAATCCTAGGTAGCCCAAACCCATGAATAATCTTCCGAAGTGATAAGTAAATCTGAGATATGGATTTGTTTCAATAATGCTCATACTTGAATTTATCATAAGCCAAACCTCGTAAGCATTTATACAAATGCCAATCAGAAAGCTTATACACATCATTTTTATATAAAACCTAACTTCTCTTCCTCCATCAAGGATGCCAAGCTTAAATAGTGCCATACCAACTACCATCATCATTAAAGCGTCTAGAAGAGAAAAAAATGGCATAGTAAAAAAAATAACTTCATTGGCTTCGGCTATATTGTGATTAAAAGCTGTGCTATAACTATTTGTCTTATTTTTTATTTCATTCTGGATGTTATCTTTCTCGATTTGATAACTGTTTTCAAATTCTATCCAGCCTTGAGCCCAAGCAGCGGTCTCTTCACTCACCTCTTCACCTTTATTTAAAGATATCTGCATGGCTTCAGCTGCATCTCTTGCGATTTCAAGAGAACTTTTTAAAGCAAAGTTCTGAAGACTGCCAATTGTTATAAGAAAAGTTGCTAATATTAATAAACTTCTAACTTTCCAATTTCTTATGAACCAAAGTATGAAGCCAGATATCGCATACGTTACTAGAATATCTCCAGGCCAAAGAAGTATGTATAAATCAATTAAGCCAAATACTAGTAACCAAAAATTTCTTCTATAGTGCAACCATCCACTTTTTGCTGTAGGACCTGCTATAAATAGAAGAATACCTGCTCCAAAAAGTATTGAGAATAACGTGCGCATAGCACCTTCACTTGTAAGTTCTATGAAAGCCCAAACCATAGAATCTATTCCTCCAACAGGGGATATATAAATACCCGGATAAAGGAAGGTTGCTGAACCAATACCAAAAACTAAAATATTTAAAAGTAGAATTCCAAGTAAAGCAAAACCCCTTAATACATCAAGTGATTCAATTCTATTTATTTCTTTAGTAGCTTGCATTATTTATTAAAAGTCTTATCAATAGATAATAATTATAAGATCTCCATATCTAGTTTGGTCTTAAAGGATAGGCTTAAACCATATAGGTGACGACCAAGCCCTTTCTTGAATAGTTGTAGGTATATCAGATCTAGGTTCGACGCCTTCACGAATTGAATCCCAAGTTGACCATCTACAAACAGGATTTTCTAGAACTCTAGAATAATAAAAAGCTTCTTGTTTCTCTAAAAAATCAGGATCCTGCCAAATAACTTTTATCTCTTTATCTCCTGGACCAGTTGTTGAACAATTTCTTAAATCCACTCGAGCCCCGTTATCTGGACATCGATTAGTTATAGGATCTACACTTAAGCCGTTTGAACAAGCCACATCAAAAACCTTTTCTCTATGCTCACCCTCCTCTATCCAGCCTTTTATAATTTGTATTCTTTGTAGAGGAGCCCCTAGAGGATCAGAAATTGCCCAAACTAGAAATGAAGGATTGCTATCTTTTATCAATAGAGTTCCACCCATTGGAATACCTTTAGCATATGCATTACGTATTAAATTTGGGTCATCTAAACTAGAATCCTGCAATTCTTGGCTCACAAAAAATCTTACTTTAATTCTTGGACCACTGGTTGCGAAAGTCTCTTTTCGTCTGAAAGCATCATATATGGATTCGCGAGTATTTTCTTCAGCCCAAACTCCTGCTAAACCAGAAGCTGAGAAATGTATAAGACGATTGCTGACAGCTAAATAATTCTTGCCGTCTATTTTCTTGAGTCCTTCTGGGCTATAAAATCTCATAATAGTCCCATAAAATCGATTAAAAGGTACTGATCCTCTTAGTTCAGGTGTACCGTCTAAAACTCCTATTTTAGAAAAAAAAGTATTTTCATCATAAGAGCCTCCAGCAACATGCGTATCGCTTGATCCTATTAGTCCAAATTTATATGGGTTTGTTAAGCCACTATCTGAAAAAGACAACCCTCTGAGGTAAGCATTTCGAACAAACCCGCCTCTTAAGTTATTAATGTCCTTTTCTGCCTCGATATCGATACCTGCATGAGTCACAGTGACGCCTGTCCTAGTCTCAAAATTAGCCCACTCATCATTCATTGATAATAAAGGATGAGTCTCTGAAGTCCCTTTGGCTTGGGTTACTTCTACTAAAGGTTCATTCAATGCACGTTTTTTTGCATAGATTTCATCTATCGGACCTCCGTTATAGTCATTTAGTGAGAACGCAGCTCCACCAGAGATATTTGAATTGTGAGGTATAGCCAAACTTTCAACCCCTCTACTTCTCAATTCATTCATCCAATCCCATAACTTTTCTGGATCTCGACTGTCTATTCTGGAAAAAACTTTATTTGGTATGTTTTCTGTGTCTCTAAAAATAACATTCCTATGCAAGTATTTATCATATAGATCAACACTAGAAGTATATTCATAGCCTGCAAAAGTAGTAAACGTTCCTGGCTTATAGGCTTCATCAGCAGCTTTAACGGTATCTTGCCAAACTGTCATTTCTACTTCTTCAATGAGAGATCTATCTATAGTGCCATCTTCTAAACCTTGATTTACGGCTTGTGCAAACGGTCTAAAAAGTCCGCTTCTTTGTAATACAGAAAGAAAGCCACTCCCCACGGACTTGTTTAAATTATGCAAAGGCTTAGAAATCTCATACTTAGAGAATTCACTACTGGTATCAGCTGCTTCTTTCATTAAACCTAAGAACCCAGCATGATCCGTAACAGCATAAAAATCTAAAGGTTGCGTTAGTTGTATTTCGTATCCTGAAGGGTGAAGGATAGCTTCACCTTGTGCATATCTATAAGCATCCATGGGAGAACTAATTGTGCCAAAAGTATAGGCATCAAATGAATTAGCTGTGTGTACATGTAAATCGCCAAAATACGCATTTCTACTGGAATATTCTTCTTCAGCCCAAGCCCCCATAGAGATGAGTATGGTTAGTAAGGTGATGGTTAGGTGCTTCATAGTAAAAGTATACTAAAAGGATTTAAGCAAGTTGGCGTCCCCTAGGGGATTCGAACCCCTGTTGCTGAGATGAAAACCCAGTGTCCTAACCACTAGACGAAGGGGACTCAGAAAGTTGCAGCATTGTAAGAATGTAAGGAAAATAAATCAATGTATATTTAGTCGAGGGTTCTTCCATACCTGCCCCTTAAGCTAATTGTTAAAGCGATAAACAAACCGCTTATAAACATACCTAGTATAAATTGAGGAGAGAAAATTAAAGCAGGGACGTCTGTTAAAGGTGCTACCTGTAAAGGGGAATCTACTTCAAAGACTGAACTTCCTCTCCATGCTCTTATTCTTTCAACAATAGATTGAAAAATTAAGTTAGAGGAAAAGGCTGCATTCTCTGCTGCAATAAGAACAACTATAGGAACAAAAGAAAAGAAAATTGGTCTTCTAGACCAAACACTAGCTAACATAAGCCAAGAAATTAAAGGTAATGTCCATAAACCTTGAATCCATAAAGATATGATTATCCTAAACCAGTCTGCTATTGGATAAGCCTCCCATGCCCAAATAAAAGGCACAATCTCGTTATTTGTGAAATATATTGAAGCTGAAAAGATAGCAACAAAATGAACTAATAGAATAGGCGGTAGAATCAATAAAGGAGCAAAAAATATTATAAATACTAACTTTGATAAAACAGTTGTAGTATCGGAAATAGGCATTGATCTCCAAAAAACTACACTTTTATCTTTTCTCTCATCAAAGAATGTACTAACTGCAAAAGAAAGAATAGACAGGCCTAACCCTAAAACTACAGGTAAACCTAATACTAATAAACCAGCTTTCATTACTCCCATTCTCTGATCTATGGTTGCATTCCTCATTCCCTCTACAACCTCCGGATTTTCATATATTTTTGTTGAAAATGTAATTTCGCCTGCAACTACATCAGTCAAGCCCAACCAAACCAATAAGATGAGTGAAGACATAAAAAAGGAAATGATCCAAGGTAAATAGAGAAATCCAAATTTATGCTCTTGGAGCTCTCTATTTAGTAATGTTCTAAGTGTTTGTATCAAGAAGAGCCTCCCTCATTATTCTTTTTAACTATAGCTAAAAATAAGTCAGCTATAGCAGGTGGGTGGACTTCTCCAAGTTCCGATAATTCATTAAGGTCTCTGTTTTCATAAAGGAATACTTCCCTACCTAATTCTGTTCGAGTGTAAAAGGGTCTTAAAGATCTAGCTCTTTCTTTTAAATCTTCCTTAGGACGCAATTCCAAGTATTTTTCATTCAATGACTCAATTGATTCTTTCATGATTGCCTTTCCTCTATCTATAAACACAACATCTGAAAGAACCCCTTCTATTTCTTCAACTTGATGAGTGCTAATAATAATAGTTTTATTACCGTCAAAATAATCTTCAATTAACTGCGAATAAAACTGTTTTCTATAGGCTAGATCTAAACCAAGTGTAGGCTCATCTAATACCAGTAAATCAGCATCAATTGCCATAGCCAAAGATAAATGAAGTTGAACTACCATGCCTCTAGACAAGGCTCTTATTTTTGTTGAAAGGATAATGTTTGTTTGATTGAGTAATTTTTCTGCCTTTATTCTATTAAAAAGCGGGTGCACACCCTCTACATAATCTAAAACTTGTTTTACGGTCATCCACTTAGGCATAACTGCAACATCAGTTATTGAGCAAACTTTTTTTAATAATTCATGTCTTTTTTGAGTTGGATTCACACCAAGGACCTCTAAACTACCTTCTACATCAGTTAAACCAAGAACTGAACTCAAAAATGTAGATTTGCCTGCTCCATTTGGACCTATAAGGCCCATAACTTGGCCTTGTCTTACCTCAAGATCTAATCCAGATAAGGCTTCAAAACTATCAAAACTTTTCTTAACAGAGCTTGCTTTGATTACTATTTCATTCATTGTTTTCTTTGTTTAATAATTCAACTAAATCTATCTTAAGTCTATCTGCTTTTAATAAAAGCGCAGGCCAATCTCTTTTTAGAAATTTATTTTTTTCAATACCTATCAACTTATCTTGGGCCTTTTCAGTAACAAACATGCCTAACCCTCTTTTCTTTTCGACAATTCGTAGGTCAACAAGTTCTTGATAAGCTTTTGAAACCGTTAACGGATTCACTCCTCCCTCAACAGCCATTTGACGTACAGATGGTATAGGATCTCCACGATCTAAGACACCATCTATAATCATAGATACGACATGATCTCTTACTTGTTGATAAATGGGTCTACCGTCAGTCCACTGCATAACTAAATTCAGTGTATTACTTTGATAACACACTTACAAGTTTAGTTATTACTTTAGTTTTTTTTGAATAGCTGAAAAAAGTCCTCTAAAAATGTTAGATTCCATATGATCTATACCAGACCTTCTAAAGAATCTTTTTACTCTAGTAAGTAGTTGCCTAGGGTTTTCTTGATCATAAAATTCCACTTCCTTCATGATCTGATCAAAGTGGTCTATTAAGTTTGTTATTTCTTGAGATTCAGCGAGTGGTATATCCCATTCTTGTGTTAAATTCATTTCTAAATGCTCTAAAAGTGTCATTCTTAACTCATATGTCATTAGCTGAACTGCTTGAGAAACATTTAAAGAAGAGTACTCTGGGTCAGCAGGTATAGATACATGATGAGAACAAAGACTTAGTTCTTCATTTGTTAATCCTCTATCTTCTCTTCCAAAAACAATACAAATTTTAGACTCAGAACTCTTTATTAAAGAAATAACCTCATGGCTGCTTTCTCTAGGTGTTTTAAGAGGCCAAGGAACTTTTCTGTTTCTAGCGCTAGTTCCTACTACTATTGAACTTCCTTCTATTGCCTCCTCAAGATTAGAAAAAACAATCGCAGAGTCTAAAACATCTTTTGCTGCTTTAGCTCTGTAATAAGCTATCTCATGAGGGAATTCTTTTGGAGATACTAAATTTAAATTGGTTATACCCATATTTTTTATAGCTCTTGCAGCAGCTCCAATGTTGCCAGGATGTGTTGTACCGACGAGGACTATATTTACTTTATTTAAAATAGAATTAATTTCAGACATACAGATATTCTATCAGGGAGTTTTAAGCTTCTGATAGAATAGCGCATCTTTTTAGATTAAATTATGGAACCTAAAGTAAATATAGCTCTAGAAGCAGCTAGAAAAGGATGCAAAGAACTTCTTAGGTTTGCTGATTCTGTCGAAGAATTAGATATTTCTGAAAAAGGCCCCAATGATTATGTTACTCAACTAGATAAGAGAGTCGAAGAAATAATTATAGACTCACTAAGAAAAACTTACCCAAAACACACATATGTTTCGGAGGAAATAGGAAAAATAGATGGGTCTGGTGAAGATTTAGAGTCTGTCTGGGTAATTGACCCTTTAGATGGAACGACTAATTTTATTCATGGATTTCCTTATTATGCAATTTCAATAGCCTATATTCAAAATGGAAAAACTCTTCATGCCATTACTATAGATGTTCCTCGTCAAGATGAATTTACAGCTAGCTTAGGTAGGGGCGCTTACCTTAACAATAGAAGAATCAGGGTCAGCAAAAGAAAAGGGATATCTGGAGCCTTACTAAGCAATTCTTCTCATAATACCGACAAAGGCATAGTAAGGCATGACAATATGTCGACTTTTAGGGATCTTTACTCTCATGGACTAACTATAAGAAGAACTGGTTCTGCAGCCCTAGATATAGCTAATGTCGCTGCAGGAAGATTAGATGCTTTTTGGGGAAGTGGTCTTGAAATATGGGATATAGCAGCCGGCGGCTTATTAGTACAAGAGGCTGGTGGACTAGTAAGCGACTATTTCGGTAATGTTGAATATTTATATGAAGGAAATATTATTGCTTCTAGTACCAAATGCTTTAAGCCAATGTTGCAATCAATAAAACCTTATTCAAGTCGTTCAGAAGACTAAGGAAGTTCATCGAAGTCCTGATTTTCAGGAACTTCAACTACAAGATGTTCGCTTGTAAGTCCCATCATTAACAATCCTGCTGAAGCAACAAAAATAGAAGAATAAGTACCTACTAGAACACCTAAAATTAAAGCAAGAGAAAAGTTCTTTATTAGCTCCCCTCCGAGAAAGAAAAGAGAAAAAAGGACTAATAAAGTTGTCAAGGATGTAATGATGGTTCTACTTAACATTTGTGTTAAAGAAAGATTTATTACCTCTTCTGTATCAGGATTTCTCTCATTTCTTAAATTTTCTCTTATCCTGTCTGAAACTACTATGGTGTCATTAAGTGAATAACCTATAACGGCCAATAAAGCAGCTAAAACTGTTAAATCAAAATCTATGTTAAAGAGAGAGAAGAAACCTAAAACAATGATTACATCATGAGCTAAAGCTAAAACAGCTGCAGCAGCAAACCTAGATTGAAATCTGAATGCTATATAAAGCATCATTAAACCTAAAGCAATAAGCATCGCGAGACCACCTTGGTCTCTAAGTTCACTACCAATTTGAGGTCCAACAAATTCTAACCTGCTTAATACTATATCCATATCTGATTCATTTTGTAGAGTTTGAATAATTTCAGAGCCTAACGAATCACTAACTGCACCCGGTAACTTGATGAGAACATCCTTAGAAGAACCAAACAGGGCTACCTGAGCTCCTTCAAATCCTGCTTTATTTAAAGATTCACGGACTTCAGATACTTTAACATCTTGAGGATACTCCAATTCAACTAATGATCCGCCAGTAAAATCTAAACCAAAGTTCAGTTGTTTATAAACTAGGGAACTTAAAGAGATTACTAGTAAAGAAATTGACAAGAAAGTTGTAAAGTTTCTTATCGACATAAATTTAATATTGTTATCCAATTGATAGCCTCTCTACATTTTGTTTGTTTCGATAAATAAGATAAATAAGAGCTCTAGTACCAATTATGGCAGTAAACATTGATGTAAGAATTCCAATTGATAATGTAATAGCAAAGCCTTTAATTGGTCCTGTTCCTAAAGAATAAAGAATTACGGCCACCAATAAAGTCGTGAAATTTGCATCAAATATAGTTAGAAAAGCTTTGTCATAACCTGCATCTATGGCTTGTAGTGGGTTAGTACCAGATTTAAGCTCTTCCCTTATCCGAGAAAAGATAAGGACATTTGCATCAACAGCCATACCAACCGTAAGTACAATACCTGCAATACCAGGCAACGTAAGTGTTGCCGAGAGTATGGACATAATTGCAACCAAAAGAACTATATTCGTTCCCAGTGCAATACTTGCTGCTACACCAAAGGTTCTATACCAAAATAATATAAAAATAATCACAAAGGCCATTCCAATTTGCATTGATAAGACACCCGCATTTATATTATCTTGACCAAGACTAGGGCCAACCGTTCTTTCCTCCACAAATCGCATAGGGGCCGCCAAAGCACCTGCTCTGAGTAAAAGAGCTAATTCTGAAGATTCACTGGGACTATCTAATCCTGTAATTCTAAATTGGGAACCTAATGCAGCTCTAATGGTAGCTAGACTAATTATTTCTTTTGTTTCAAAGGTCTCTTCGATGACTTCAATATTTCCCTGTAAATCTGTTTTATAAGAAGTCTTAAGTCTTTGTTCAACAAATAATACGCCTAGTCTTTTACCTATATTACCTCTTGTCGCTCTATGCATTTTTGCTCCACCTTGACCATCCAATGTAATGTTGACTTGTGGCATTCCATTTTCATCGAAACTAGCCTGGGCGGTAGCTACACTATCTCCTCCTATGATTACTGTATCTTGGAGTTCACTAAAACCCATCCTTGTATCTCTATGAGGGTATGAAGTTTTTCTTGTTCTAGGTGTATCTAATTCTGCTTCAAGGTGAAATTCTAAAGTTGCTGTTTTTCCTAATATTTTCTTAGCTTCTGAGGTATCTTGAACCCCAGGTAATTGAACGACTATTCTCGTCTTTCCTTGTCTTTGAACAATAGGTTCAGAAACTCCTAGCTCATTAACTCTATTTCTTAAGGTTGTTAAATTCTGGTCTATTGCATCACTTTGTATTTGAGATATGTACTCATCAGACAATACCAAAAAAATATTGTTCGGCTTATTGTCTGAAAAGGATATTTCAAATTGAGGATAATTGTCTCTTATGAAATCAATAACAGAATCCTTAGTTGTTTCCTTAGATAAAGCTATATTAATCGATTGGTTTTTTTCAACTAACAAGGACTTATATCTAATTTTTTCTTCCCTTAACCTTCTTTTAATGTCTTCAAGCGTTCCATCTAATCTATTTTTAATAGCCGTATTTGTATCAACTTCAAGTAAAAAATGAACACCTCCACGAAGGTCTAGTCCTAATTTCATTGGTTCAGCATTAAGATCACGAAGCCACTGAGGAGTTGTGGGCGCAAGATTTAAAGCAATTACAACATCATTCCCCATATTCATAGATAGTAACTCTTTTACTTCTAGCTGCTTTTCTGAATTAGGAAGTCTAATCAAAGCATATTTTTGATCTGTTTCGATCTCTAAGTTAGAGCTGTAATCGAGTTCGTCATTCAATATTTCTCTCAACTTTTCTTTTAATTTCAAATCAGCTGTTTGATTACTGTCTAAATAAGAGATTTGTACTGCAGGATCGGGGGAATATAGGTTAGGAAGAGAATAAACCACGCCTAAGGTTAAAACAAAAACTATGAGAATATATCTCCAGATTTTTAAAGGTTTCATGAATTTTCTATATAGATTTTATAGTTCCTTTAGGGAGTACATTAGAAATAGAGTTCTTCTGAATCTTAATTCTTACATTGTCACCAAGGGTTATTTCTAGAAATTGCTCACCTACTTTATTAATGCGACCTAAAAGACCACCCGAAGTTACTATCTCATCTCCTACTTCAAGTGACGAAACCAATTCTTCATGAGATTTTCTTTGTTTGTTTTGCGGTCTAATGATGAAGAAATACATTAAAAGAAAAAATCCTATTAAAAATAGGAAAGTGGGATCAAAAAGTGTTGGTGCTGATTCGTTCATTTATTAACTATTTATATTGGGACTTTTTTCATTATCCCAAGTATTTTTAAAATTATCTACGAATCTATCTAAATTTCCATTAGAAATACTTTCTCTAAGACTGTCCATTAATTGATGATAGAAAAAGAGATTATGGATTGTTTGAAGAGTAGAACCTAAAATTTCCTTAGTTTTATCTAAATGGTGAAGGTAACTTCTCGTAAAATTTTTACAAGTATAACAAGAACAATTTTCATCCAATGGCCTGTAATCCTTTTTATTTTCAGCATTTCTTATCTTTACAACACCCGTTGAGGTATATAAATAACCATTCCTTGCATGCCTTGTAGGGATGACACAATCAAACATATCAACACCTTCTTGAACGGCCATAACTATATCTAAAGGAGTACCAACTCCCATTAAATATCTTGGTTTATCTGCTGGCATTTCTTTTGCAATGAATGAAACTATTCTTAACATATCTTTTTTAGGCTCTCCAACAGATAAACCTCCAAGGGCATATCCTTCAAAATCTATCTTCTTCAGAGCCTCTAAAGATTCTTGCCTTAAGTCTTCAAACATACCGCCTTGAACTATGCCAAATAAAGCTGATCTATCCGAATTAAAGTTATCTCGACATCTTTTAGCCCATTTCATTGATAACTCCATGGACTTAAAAGCCTCTTCTTTTGAAGCAGGATAAGGAGTGCATTCATCAAGAACCATGGCTATATCAACTCCAAATCTTTGCTGAAGATCCATACAAGATTCTGGAGTCAAAAATAAAGAATCTCCATTAAGGGGGGAATTAAACTTAACTCCTTTTTCAGTGATAATTCTATTCTTAGCTAAACTAAATACTTGATAACCACCTGAATCAGTTAATATAGGTTTATCCCATTTCATAAATTCATGCAGACCCCCATGTCCCTCAATAATTTCAATCCCGGGTCGCTGCATCAAATGATAAGTATTAGATAAAATAATTTGAGAGGAAATTTCTTCTAGAGTTAGAGGCGAAACTGCTTTAACTGCGCCATAGGTTCCTACTGGCATAAATACAGGCGTTTGTATTGTTCCATGAGAAGTAACAATCTCACCTACTCTGGCGTTTGAATCCTCATGCTTTACTGAAAATTTAAACTTCATTTATTGATCAAGCTCCAAAAACATAGCGTCTCCATAACTATAGAATCTATATTCCTTTTCTATGGCCCATTCGTAAGCTGCAATTATATTTCTTAAACCGACAAAGGTACCAACTAAAACAAACAATGAAGATTTTGGTAAATGAAAATTAGTGACTAAGCAATCTGCCATTTTGAATTTGTAACCTGGTTTAATAAAAATATCAGTTTCTCCTTTGTATGGTTTTAATTGACCTTTATTCTTTTCCAGAACCCCTTCTAAGCACCTCAAAGTTGTGGTGCCAATACAGATTACTCTTCCTCCATTATTTTTTGCTTTAATTATTGAGTTCACAGCTTGTTCAGTAATTTCTATCCTCTCACTGTGTAAGGAGCTTTTATCAATGTTTTTTTCTCGAATCGGAGAAAAGGTGCCCATTCCAACATGTAATGTAACTTTAACTATTTCTACTCCCTTCCTAGCTAGCCCCTCTAATAGATTTTTATCAAAATGAAACCCTGCTGTGGGAGCTGCTACTGATTCTTCTTTACTTGGATCTGCATAAAGTGTCTGATAATTTTCTATATCCTTTTGATTGGCTTCTCTTTTAATGTAGGGCGGCAAAGGGACTTTGCCGTATTTTTTAAAGTACTCTTTGACATCACAATTGAACTCTAAAACCTTACTCTCTTCTTCTTGTATAAACAAAGCTTCTTCTTCTCCTCCTCCTTCGAGAAGGATCTTTTCACCTATCTTAATCTTAGAATTGCTTTTTGTTTGAACTTCAGCAATATATTTACTCTTTATTCTTTCTAAAAAAACTTCGACTTTAGCGCCAGTAGCTTTTTTTCCTTGTGCTCTTGCCTTAATAACTTTTGTATCATTAACAACTATCACGTCATCTTTGCCCACTAATTCAAGAAGATCTTTAAACTTTTTTGTATGAAAATTGGGTTTCAAGAGCATTAGCTTACTCTCACTTCTATCCGCTAATGGCTCTTTGGCTATTAAGTGATCTGGTAGATAAAAATCAAAGTCCTTAAGTTTCATAAAAATTATTTGAGTGGTACCGGAGGGGGGACTTGAACCCCCATGATTAAAAATCGGGGGATTTTGAATCCCCTGCGTCTACCAATTCCGCCACCCCGGCAAAAAAAACATACAAATTCTACTACGAATTAGGGGTCTGAATTAAAATATAAAGATGCTGCATAACATCAGGGGATTTTTTTATAGTAAATTTTTCTTTTTGCTTAAAAATTTACTCTCTCCTTTAATATCTTTTGAAATTAAATTTGAAGAAGACAAACACCCAACTAAAGACTTAAATGTAGTTTATGTCCTTCCAGAGAGATCATTAATAGAAAATATAGCCCTAAGCGTCTGTTGCGAAGAAAATAAACTTGTTTCTCCAGATGAGCTCTTTGGAGAAACAGATATTCCTCGAAATATATCCTTAAGAAGACCTGTTTTTGATAATAAGGAACATAAAATAAAAAGAAGATTACCCAAAAATTTAAAAACTATTTTAGAGCATCATAAGAAAGAAATAGCTTTTCAACCAGTTTCATTTCTTTGGGGGAAAAGTCCTGATAAAGAAAAGTCTTTATTTAAACTGTTTTTTTCTCCTAGTTGGGCGGTAAGCAGTCCAATTAAAAATTTATTTAAACTATTAGTTAATGGTAGGTCTTTAATTATAACTTTCCATAAAGAGTTAAAGTCTATGGATTTGTATGATGATAAAAAAGATTTAAATCAAAATGGCTTGACGGTTAATAGATATATAAGAGCTCTATTTAGGAAATCAAAACAAGCATCAATTGGCCCAGATATTTCACATAGAAGAACCTTGGTGAAATCATTAGTTAGGGATAAAGAAGTAAGAAAATTAATAAATGAGTTATCTGAAGGCAGTCCTAGGCAAAAGAAGAGGTTAAAGAAAAGAGCTCTAAGATATGCAAATGAAATTTGTTCTGATATTAACTATCCTACGGTCAGAATCTTCTACAGAGGCTTAACTTGGTTCTGGAACACAAGATATGATGGCATAAATATCAGAGGTTTAGAAAGAATTAGAGCAGAAGCTAAAGAAAATTCTCTAGTATTTGTTCCTTGTCACCGAAGTCACATAGACTATTTGGCCTTAAGCTATATATTAATCAAGGAAGGAATGATGCTTCCTCAAATAGCTGCTGGAATAAATCTAAATATACCCATTATTGGAAAAATACTAAGAAATGGCGGGGCTTTTTATATTCGAAGATCGTTTGGAGGAAGGAAACTTTATTCAACGATATTAAGTCAATACATAAAAAGGCTAATGCTTAGAGGAAATTCTATTGAGTTTTTTCCAGAAGGAGGAAGAAGCCGAACTGGTTTATCCCTCAAACCAAAACCTGGGCTTTTATCAATGACTCTAAGAAGTTTTGCTAGCTTAAAGATACAGAAAGTTAAAGTTATACCAATTTATATAGGATACGAAAAAATTATTGAAGGAAGCAGTTATCTAAGCGAACTAATGGGGAAAAGAAAAAGAAGAGAAAACTTTTTAGATATTACAAAAGTACTAAAAGATTTTAATAATTTCCTCGGAAATGCATACATAAATTTTGGTAATCCTATAGACCTTGGAGATTTCCTAAAGAATCAAGGAGTAAAAAACTATTTCCTTGAGTCTGCTTTAGAAAAGCCAGAATGGCTATTAGATGCTACAGATAATTTAGGCGAAAAAGTTATAAGAGAAATAAATACTAATGCAGTTTTAACTAGCTCTAGTATTGTCGCTACAGTCATGGTCTCAAACAGATCTTTTACTATTAACAGAAATGATCTAATTGAACGTATAGAGTTTTTCTTATCCCTGATACAAATTAGCAATGGAGATGTTTGGATCCCGATTAAAGATTCACATGAAATACTTAAAAAAACTGAAGATCTAGGACTTATTGAGTATGACAAATATTCAAAAACCTATTCTGCAGACAAAGAGAAGCAGGCTCTCTTAAATTTCTATAAAAATAATTCAATCCACTTTTTTGCAATATTCTCACTTATTTGTATATCTCTAAAGAATTCAAATTCACAAAATAAAACAGAAATATTTTCTGCCCTCAATATGACATATCCTTATCTTTATAATAGATTAAGCTTAATATACAAAAAATCTGATTTAGAAGAAGTTATTAGTGAGGCTTTGAAACATTTAACAACAATAGAGATTATTAGCGAAAATGAGGGATACTACTCCCCAACTAAAATGAGTGAAAAAGAAGGTATGTTTGAATCTATTTCAAACTTAGTAGAAGAATATCTTGAAACTTAATTCTTATAGACATCATATCTAACTAACTTACTTGAGATAGAAAAATTTGGTTTTTCTCCGAGCATGTAATCAAGCTTGGGGTGTCTCTTAACAATAACTCTATTTTTTGCTGATTTAATAGCTAAAGAAAATAAATTAGATGGATCTTCGTTAGGTAAACAATCTTTTAGTAATTGAATTTCTTTCTTAGATTCAGATTTTTTTAGCTCAGGGCCAAACATAGGATCTAGATAAATGACATCAAAAAACTCCTTACTGAGTAAGTTAACTGAATCTATTAAATCTAATCTAAGTTTTGGATAAAAATCTGATTTTTTTGGAAACTTTAAGATACATTCGTTTAACAGGTAATGTACCCATGGTACTTTTTCAGCAATTCTTACTTCATTATAGTGAGAAGCTATTTCAAAAGCGTCCTTTCCGAATCCGCCTGTAGCATCTAATATTTTTGATCTTTTTGGAACCCCCTTCATGGTCTTCAATAAATTTGTAGATTTTGTCTCATTTAATGTAAGAGAAAATCTACAGTTAATAGGATTTGTCTTAGTTTTTACTATTGGTAAAACATAACTACCTAGTGTTGAGTATATAAAGCCATAATGATCTTCAAAATTATTGTTTTTAAAAAGGTCTTGTTTCCAAATACCACAAAAAGGCAAGTTCATCTGCCTAGAAAGCTTTTTTGCGAGTAGATTTTCCTTTTCTTCTTTATAGAAGAAAAATATTTTTTTCTTGTCTGTCACATCCAAAAGAGAATAAGAATTAAGCCTAAAATTAATCTATACACAATAAATGGTGTAAAGCCTATTCGATCAAGAGCTTTTAGAAAAAAACTTATAGTAAAAAATGCAAATAAAAATGAAATACTCATTGCCAATAAAAGATCAAGAGAAAAAGCATATTCGGTTTTAGTAATTGTAAAAATCTCTACTACTGAAATAGCCATTATTGTTGGTATGGATAAAAGAAAACTATACCTAGCTGAAAAGTTTGGCTTATACCCTAAAAATAAAGCTGACATCATAGTAACCCCTGATCTAGAAGCTCCAGGTATAAGAGCAAAGCTTTGACCAAAACCTATGACCAAAGAATCAAGGGGATTAAGATCTGTTTCATCTTTTTTACTCTTAGTTCGAATAGAAGATATATATAAAAGTATTCCAAAAAAAATAGTGGAATAAGCTATCACCTCAATAGATCTAAGATTGTTCTCTACAAATTCTCTTAATAAAAACCCTAAAATTAAAATAGGTAGAGAAGATATAAATAAAGAGACTAATAAATTATTTGACTCATGATTATCCCTTTTTTTTAAACTAAATATCATAGATAAAAGGTCGCCTCTAAAATAATAGATCGCTGCTAGTAGAGTTCCAAAATGAACTGCAACATCGAAAATAATGCCCTGATCTTCTTCTCCTATAACTCCAGAAAAAAGGATCAAATGAGCAGAGCTTGAGATAGGAAGGAATTCAGTTATGCCTTGAATAATTGACAATAAAACTAACTGAAGAAGGTCCATTAAATTTTACTCCAATGTTCTTCTCCAGACAGATATATGGGCTTAAGCTCTTCTGGTTTTATTTGTTTTCCTTGTTTAAATTCTAAGTGAGCCAATTCAAGAATAGATTTTGCATCGGGATAAATAACAGAGAATGGTTTTATATTTATTAACTTACATCCATCTCCTAAGAAAGCAAAAGTGGTATCTAAGCATAGGCCTTTCAAGGAGAAGTCAGAGACAGTTACAACTTTTTCTGAGGATTCAGTAATTTTTCCTGACGAGAATTCATACCGTCCTACATATATCTGATTCATGTGAGCATTCACTAAACAACAGACTTTATTTAAATTTTCTGACTTATTTAATTGATAAGCCATAGATAACATGCTTGAAATGGCAACAACAGGAAGTTCTAGGCTATAACCAAGTCCTTGAGCAATGGAACAAGACAAGCGAATACCTGTAAAGGATCCTGGGCCGACACCGCACGCAATTAAATCTAATTCGCCTATTTCTATCTTAGAATCAATTAAAAGTTCATCAACTATGCTTAAAGTCCTTTCTGAATGTTTAATTGAAGACACTTCATGAAATTTTTTTATTTTTCCATTTGCATATATAGCAATTGAGCAAGCTTCACTAGAAGTGTCAATTGCTAGAATATTGGTCATTTAATTTTTATGAATTTAAAGAATTGAGAATTGCTTCAGAAACCTTTTTAGGAGAATGGGTTCCATCTATTCTTAGATAGTTAAGTTTTGTTTTATTAGATAAGCTGAGATAAAAATCTATAAGTGGAAGGGTTTGATTTCTATATACACCCAATCTATCTTTAACTGTCTCAGGCTTGTCGTCTTCTCTTTGTATCAATTCTTCTCCTGTTATATCGTCCTTCCCCTCTGCTCTAGGTGGATTAAATTTGACATGGTAATTTCGTCCTGAAGCAACATGAACTCTTCTTCCTGACATTCGACTAATAATTTCTAAATCTGGTACATCAATTTCTACTACATAATCTATCTCTACTTTAGCTTCTATTAGTGCTTCAGCCTGAGGAATAGTTCTTGGATAGCCATCAAAGAGAAAACCATCTTCGCAATCATCTTTAGAAATTCTATCTACTACCAATGCATTGATTACTTCATCCGAAATAAGAATACCTTTATCCATTAGCTCTTTTGCTTGAAGTCCTAAAGTAGTCTTTGCTTCTACCGCCTCTCTTAACATGTTTCCTGTTGAAATATGGGGTAACTGAAATTTTTTGCAGATCTTTTCAGCCTGTGTTCCTTTTCCTGCACCCGGGGGACCTAATAGTATCAATTTCATTTTTTTACACCCAATGCGAATGCCATAGATTGTTCTTTAGTATCGGAAATGCTTATTAATATTTCTTTTATTCCTTTTGACTTAGCAATATTTTTTGCTTCATTTTTCAATACCACTAAAGGACTACCATTTAAATTTCTTATTATCTCTATACTTTTTAATGTAACTCCTAATGAGAATCCTGTACCAAGAACTTTAGAAACTGCTTCCTTTGCAGCAAAATTATTACTTAAAAAATCTACTTTCTTCTTAGAGCAGTCTAAAGAATCATAAAAATCAATTTCCTTTGTTGTCAGTACTTTGCTGATAAATTTTGTTTTAAATCTTCGTAAAATTTTCTCTACTCTCGTTTTCTCTAATAGATCTGTCCCTATTGAATAAACCAAATTAAGCTCCTTTTTTTATAAGAAATTGTCTTAAGTTTAAATTTTTATTGCCTAAATGGAAATCTATAGCTTCTCTCATAATTTTTTTTGCTGATCTTCTAGTCGAAATATTTTCAAAATTACCTTTAGAAAAATTAATTATGTCTAAACCTTTAATGCCTTTTGTTGAGTTTGTTTCCTTGAATCCTGAAGAAGGAGAAAATGAGTAACTCTTTTCTTCTTCTATAGGTTCATTAGTTAAAGATTCAAATTCAAGATTTATGCCATATCCAATTTCTCTCAACAAGATTAATTCAAACTCTCTTAATTTTCTTTCTATATTTTCTGATGAATTGCTTCCTAAAAGTTCACAAACAGATAAATATTGATCGAATATTTCTTCATGAGGGTCTTCTTTTTCTAAAAACTTCATTAGTAACTCATTTAAATAGACTAAAGAGCTCAATGAAGAATTTTTCAAATTAAACAGGCAAGTAATTTCACAATGACTTACATTCATTAATGATCCTTTTCCACTCAAACTAACAGATAAAAGTGCTCCGGGAGTTTGTAGTAATCTTAGAGGGCTCTTAGGTCTTTTTGCTCCTTTAGCGACTGCCGAAATAATTCCTTTAGATTTCGTAAAGAAATCTATTATAAGACTTGTTTCTTTAAATGGTCTTCTATGCAAAACTAGAGCTGGTTCTAATAAAATCTTCCTAGTCACTCTTATATCCCATCGTACTTAAGAATGCTTGATTGTCAGTCCAATCTTTCTTTACTTTAACCCATAGTTTTAACATAACTTTTTGATTTAATAATTTCTCTATATCTTTTCTTGCAGCAATACCTATCGACTTAAGCTTCTTTCCTGATTCTCCTATTAAAATGCCTTTTTGGCTGTTTTTTTCTACGAAGATTGTTGCATTTATATGTGTAATTTCATCTTCTAAAAATTCATCTATCATACAAGTAAGCCTATAGGGTATTTCATCACCGACTCTAGTGATGCACTTTTCTCTAATTATCTCACTAGCCATGAATCTTAATGTCGTATCAGCTACTTGATCTGATGGATATAAATGGTTTGCTGGAGGTAAAGACTGAAAGATCTCAAACTCTAAATTGTTTAAATCATTTTTTAAGGCTGAAATTGGAATGATTTTAGTCAGTGTAGTTTCTTGCCTTATAGATTCTATGAAAGGTAAAAGATCGTTTTTGTTTTTTAATTTATCAATCTTGTTTATGACTAAAATAATTGAGTCTTTATAAAATTTTAGCTTATTAAATAAATCTTTTTCCTCTTGTCCCCATTTAGAAACTTCAACTATAAAAAGAATTAGATCTACTCCCTCCATAGCGCCTAAAGCGACTTTATTCATATGTTTATTTAGTGCTCTCTTCTGCCCTAAATGATATCCAGGCGTGTCTACAAAAATTGCTTGATTGAGATTCTTGGTTTTTATACCCAATAATCTATGTCTTGTTGTTTGAGGTCTTCTAGAAGTAATTGAAATTTTCTGGTCTATTATTTTATTAAGCAACGTAGATTTTCCTACATTCGTCTTTCCAATAAGCGTAACAAAGCCTGTTCTCTGATCTTTTTCCATACTTAATCCAATTTCTCTAAAAGAGATTTAGCAGCTTCTAGTTCAGCTTTTTTTATATTCTTTCCTCTTCCTTTAGATTGGATTCCTAAACTAGGCACTTCACAAATAACTTCAAACCTATTATTTCCTTTATTTGGACCAAAGTCTTTAGATTTGTAGACGGGCAGGTTCATGTTTTGTTTTTGTAAAATCTCCTGCAAACTAGACTTAGCATCCTTACTAGCCCCTTTTTCTATTTGTTTCTTTAGTCTTTCATCAAAAAATCTATCTAATACTTTGTATGCAGAGTTCTTGGATCCATCTTTATATATAGCCCCTATTAAGGCTTCAAAAGCATTACCACAAATAGAGTTATTGTCAGTGGTCTCTCCTTTTCCGAGATATATAAAGTTTTCAAGATTTATACTTAAGGCTATATCATCTAAAGCATTCCTACTAACTAACGATGCTCTAATTTGAGTTAACTTTCCTTCAGGAAGCTGTATATTGAAATCAAATAACTTTTCAGATATGTAAATATTGATAATAGAATCTCCTAAAAACTCTAATCTTTCATTGTTATTTATGGAAAAACTTTTATGAGTGAGAGAGGTTTTAAGTAATTTCTTATCTTTAAAACTATATCCTATTTTCTTTTCTAACTCCGACAAAACTATTTAATCCTTTGATTTCTTTTAAAGTTAGGCAATTCTGAAAAGGAAGTCCAACTCATCCAGATGAAATCAGCTGTTCCAACTAGATGATCTGCTGACACATAACCCCAGGCTCTGCTATCTAGACTATTATCTCTATTGTCTCCAATAACTAAATACCTATTTTCAGGAATATACCATTCAAATTTATCTGATTTTTGAGTGCTAATCCTCCTGGCTATAAACTCTCTAGCTCCTATCTTCTCTTTGTAGAAATATTCTAGACGATTAGAAGTATCTATATCTGAATTTATTTTTTCGCCATTTATATAAATATCGTAGCCTTGTATCAAAATATTATCTCCAGGTACTCCAATTATTCTTTTTACGTATTTAGTACCGAAATCAGTACACTTAGTCTTTTGTAAATCGTTAAAGCTTGAAATGAAACCTTCGCTTTCAGAAATAGGTAAATCAACTAAATCAGGTCTAGCCTCTTCCGGACGAACTCCACAAAGAGTATGGGGTGCTATAAAAACTGCTACGTCTCCTCTCTTAGGCTTAATGGATCTTGTGATTGGAAAATAATAGCCAGGGAATTTCAATCCATAAGAATGTTTATTTACCAGTACAAAATCTCCTACTTGTAATCCGGGTACCATGGATCTAGAGGGAATTTGATATGGTTCATACCAAAATGCTCTTATAACGAAAATTACCAATAGGATTAAAAAATAAGAGGTACTTTCTCTAATTAGCTCTCTGTATCCTATAAAAATCCCAATAAAAATAGAAAGGAAAGAGAAAAGTGTGAAAACCCCTAAAATAAGACCAAAATCTGTTTGAATTTCAAATATTCTAAAAAGAATTAGGATGACTGCAAAGAACATAGCAGCACTTGCGAGCTTTGTTAGATTTGCTTTTTCTTTTCTGGAAGAATCAATCCAAAGAATATAAGAACCTAGAAATAGAAGACTATAAACCCCTAAGAAAATATCCATTATCTAATCCTTTGACCTTAATACAGACAGAAAAGCTTCTTGCGGAACCTCTACCCTACCAATTTGCTTCATCCTCTTCTTACCGGCCTTTTGTTTTTCAAGAAGTTTCATTTTTCTAGTTACATCACCTCCATAGAGTTTAGCCGTTACATTTTTTCTATATGCCTTTACCGTTTGTCTAGAAATTATTTTTCCTCCTATTGCTGCCTGAATTGCAACATCAAATTGTTGTCTTGGAATAACTTCTTTTAATGATTCTGTTAGCTTTCTAGCTTTATTTTGGGCAACTGTTCTGTGGACCATTAATGCAAGTGCATCTACTCTATCTCCGTTTAACAAAATATCAAGTTTGATAACATCAGCAGCTTCATAATTATCTAAAGAGTAATCAAGTGATGCATAACCTTTTGTAACTGATTTAAGTCTATCAAAAAAATCTATGACTATTTCACTTAAGGGTAAGTTATAAATTAGTTCTACCTGTCCACCTACATATCTCATTGAAGATTGAGTTCCTCTTCTTTGATTACAAAGAGTCATAACAGAACCAACATACTTCTCAGGAACAAGAATATTTGCTTTTGCAATAGGTTCTAAAATCTGTCCTATCTTATTATGCTCAGGAAGAGAGCCTGGGTTCTCGATCCTAGATTCATTTCCCTCTATATCAATTAATTTATAAGCTACTGTAGGGGCTGTAGCAATAAGGTTAATACCATGTTCTCTATCTAGTCTTTCAGTTACTATCTCCATGTGCAGTGTTCCTAAGAATCCACATCTAAATCCAGCTCCCAAGGCATCAGACTGTTCAGGCTCATATTGCAGAGCGGCATCGTTAATACAAAGTTTCTCTAAAGACTCTCTAAATGATTCAAAATCATCACTAGATTGAGGAAATAAAGCTGCATAAACTTGAGGATTAATTTCTTTAAATCCTGGAAGTGCTGAAGTATTCGAACCAGATTTAATAATAGTGTCTCCCACAGGAGCTCCTCGTATTTCTTTAATTGAAGCGCAAATAAATCCTACTTGACCTGAAGATAGAGAATCTAACTCAGTTCTCTTAGGTGTAAATACTCCTAATTTATCAACAGTATGCTTTTCTGCTTTAGAGACTATTTCTATACTATCCCCTTTTTTTATAGTTCCATTAACGACCCTAACCAATGAAACAACACCTAAATAATTATCAAACCATGAATCTATTATTGAAGCCTGAAGAGGTTTTTCTGCTTGAATCTCAGGACCTGGTATTTCTTCTATAACTTTTTCAAGAACGTCTTGGATTCCTATTCCTTCTTTGGCGCTTATACAAGGCGCTTCGGAAGCATCGATACCTATTATTTCTTCTATTTCTTGTTTTATTCTTTCAGGATCAGCTTGCTTTAAATCTATCTTATTAAGAACAGGAATAATTGTTAGGCCTTCCTCAACTGCGCTATAACAAGTAGATAGAGTTTGTGCTTCAACTCCTTGAGATGCATCAACCAATAATATTGCACCCTCACATGCCGACAAAGATCTAGAAACTTCATAAGAAAAATCAACATGACCTGGTGTATCTATTAAATTGAAATGATATTCCTCTTTATTCTTTGATAAATATTTCAGATTAACAGTTTGGGCTTTGATAGTTATACCTCGTTCTTTCTCTAAATCTAAGTTATCTAAAACTTGATCGACCATTTCTCTATCCGACAGACCTCCGCATAATTCAATAATTCTGTCTGCTAAAGTTGATTTCCCATGATCTATATGGGCTATAATAGAGAAATTCCGAGTTTTCATTAATTTTAGGCTATATTTTTTTTTATATTAGCCTAAAGAGACTAATTTGTGAGTTTCAGGCTTCTAAAAGTTTGGTTTCCATTTCTAAATATACCAATCATTACCGTCTCTTTTACCTTTTTTGCATCTTCGACTAAATTATCAAATTGTTCAACTGATTCGACTTTTTTTCGATTCAAGTAGGTGATTACATCATTTTCTTGAATGCCTGCTTGAGCTGCATTACTTGAAGAATTAACTTTAATAACGAGCAAACCAAAATTAATGTTTAAGTTAGTCTTTTCCTCGGCAGTTAAAGATCTTAACTCAACTCCAATAATTTCTTTCTTGGTCTGTTCTTTAGATATAACTTTCTCAAGATTAGCTGGCGCCTTCCCAACCTTTATCGTTAATTGAATTTCTTTAGAATCTCTAATTACTTTTGCTTTTACTTTCTTGCCTGGCCTGATACTGCCTACTGTTTGAGGTAAGTCAGCCGAATAAATAATATCTTTGTCATCAAATTTAATTATGACGTCCATAGCCTGCAAACCAGATTCTTCAGCTGGGCTATCTTTCAAAACTTGACTTATCAAAGCCCCTTTAGGGGAGAGCATATCTAAACTTTTAGCAAACTCCGTGGTGACTTCTTGAATTGTTACACCAAGCCACCCTCTTTCAACCTCTCCATTTTCTTTAATTTGATTAACGATATCCATCGCATAATCAATAGGTATTGAAAAAGATACCCCCATGTAACCTCCTGATCTAGTATAGATTTGAGAGTTTATACCGACCACTTTGCCTTGAAGGTTGAAAAGTGGTCCACCTGAGTTGCCTGGGTTAATTGCAACATCTGTCTGAATGAAGGGAACATAAGTAGAGTCAGAGCCATTAGGAATGCTTCTACCCTTTGCACTGACTATTCCAGCAGTTACAGAAAAGTTAAGTTGGAATGGAGAGCCTATTGCCATTACCCATTCACCTACTTTTAAGTCTGAAGAGCTTCCTATATCTAAATAAGGAAGGTCTTTAGCATTAACTTTAAGTAAAGCGATGTCGGATCTTGCATCTGAACCTACCAATTGAGCTTTAAATTCTCTTCTGTCACTTAGACTCACAATTATCTCATCTGCGCCATCTACAACATGATTATTTGTAAGGATGTAACCATCCTTAGAGATTATAAAACCTGACCCTCCAGACCTTACTTCTCTTTCTCTTCTTGGATCTTGCCTTGGAACATCTCCGAAAAACCTTTTATAAAAATCTTCAAGAAGAGGGTCAGAAAATTCTCTGAAATTATCATAAGACCTTGATTTTACTTTCTTACTACTACTTATATTGACCACTGAAGGGGAAACCTCTTCTGTTAGATTAGCGAAATTGGGTAATTCAGTAGCTTTCATTGAAGCAATGAAAACTATTGATAAGAATATAGTTAGGAAATAGAAGATACCTTTTTTCATTGTTTATATTTTAATTACTTTTTCGACTTAATGTTCTGAAGTATTTTAAATTTGGCTTCATCAGAGATATTACCACTAATAGAAACAATGAATATACCTTTAGATGTTTTCAGATAAGAAACCCTAGAGGCTTCAATGTTACTAGGTTTAAAATTAGAATTTATAGGAGAAAAGCCTACCTTAAAAGTTTTTCCGTCTAAAGGTGTACTGTAATTTACATAAAACTGCCCTTCTTTTCCTGTATTTATATTTACTAATTTAGCATCCATGCCTTTAACTGCTTTGCCTAAAAGAGATATAGCTTCTGGACTATTAATAGCTTCAGTAATTTTTTTAGAAGCTTCTAAAGCAAATACATCTTGGGAATTCTGATTTAAATTTATAAAAGAGTAAAAATATGATCCTGAAAGAATAACTGTTAAACAAGCCGCTAAAGCTAACCTGTAATTTATAAAATTATTCTTGTCTTCGCCTAAATCTTCTATAGATTTACCTAACTCATTTGCTACCTTCCTTGAAATATCTGAATACTTAAAACCTAAAGGTTGGTCACTTAAACCAGATTTAATTAACTGAACTTGCTTCCAATATTCCCTCAATTCAGGATTATTATTTATTTCTTCCAGCACTCTTCTGACTTCAAACTCAGATAGCTCTCCATCTGATAAAGCAGAAATCCTTTCTTTAATAGCTTCATTCATAGCTTTTATTGTCCATATTTTTTATACCACTCTTTTCTAAAATTGTCTGTTGAAGGAGTTCTCTCCCTCTGAATATTCTTGATCTTACTGTACCCAACGGACAGCCTATTATTTCTGCAATTTCTTCATAACTTAGACCTTCAAATTCTCTTAATGTGACTGCCGTTCGTATTTCCTCAGGTAAATTACTCATACTTTTTAATATTTCTTCTCTTAAGGAATTTGCAGACAAGATATCTTCAGGGGAGTCACCACCAGGTAAATCAAATACATCTATTGCTTCTCCTTCTTTATTAGATACTTCTGATTCTAAAAGTTCAGATTTTCTTTTCTTTGATGATAAATAATTAATTGCTGTATTTGCTGCTATTCTATAGAGCCAAGTGTAAAAGGCACTTTCCTCTCTAAAATTTTCTATTGATTTATATGCTTTAAAGAATGTTTCTTGCGCAATATCTTCTGCTAATTGGACATCCTTAACGTATTTAATAGAAATTGCTATAACTCTAGATTGATACTTCAATACTAAAAGGTCAAAGGCTGGATAGTCGCCCTTTTTGACTCTTTTCACTAAAGCTAAATCGCTATCCTTATCTTTCTTCGCCATAACTAAGTATTTTATAACTTTCTAGACTATTCAAATTAAAAAAAGTTCCTTAATTACATTATTAGAGTCTTTGCTCCTTCAAAAGCAAGGTTTACTTTTTTTACATGAATTAAAGGACAAGCTTTTAATAAATCACCCATAGTTGGGCTATCCTCAAAATTTTGTCTAAATTCTTCTAAACTTATTCTTTCCATGAGTGTATTTACTATGGATCCTGATAAATATACCCCTCCCTTGGCTCCCCACATCAGAGCAGAATTTCTACAAAAAATAGCTAAAAGATTTGAAAAAATAGCTCTAACCCTCCTTCCTTCCTTAGAACTACTATTGAGTATTTGCTCGCTTGTTACTAAGCCAATCTTTTTCCCGCCAATATAGTCATTTAAAAATAAAATCCCTCTTCCGCTTAATAGATCTTCAAAAGTAGGTATCCTGCCTCGATTTTTTTCAAAACTGCTTATTAAGTGAGACAGCTCATCATTGTATGAAGGTATGTTTATGTGACCTGCTTCTGTGGCTATTGGTGTACCCTTCACTAGACCTGCTAAACCAAGGCCCGTGCCAGGCATAATTAATATCTTTGCAGAATCCTGTATTTCTTTACCGCCTATAAAGTTTATATTTTCTTTGCTTAAATTATTAAGTGCAAGTGATTGTAATTCTAGATCATTAAGGACAAGCAATTTCTCTTTAAAAATTTTTTTCTTTAACTTCTTTTGACTAAAAGAAATATTCGCATTAACGAATTTTATTTTATCTCCGATTATTGGGGCAGCTACCCCCAAAATCGCTTTTGTTAATTCAAGGACACCTACTTCATCCATATAAGTTTTAAATACTTCTTCAAGGTCTTTAAAATCTGCATGAGAATAAATTTTTTCATGCATAATATGATGATCATTACTAAGAAGAGCTATACGAGCATTAGTCCCTCCAATATCTGAAACTAGCGTTAGAGAATTTTTTTTCATCTTGATTCGAAGTGTCTCTTTAATATTAACTCAATTATATATATGTAGTTCTCTGGTGGCTTGGAACCTGAAACAAACCAATCCATCAAATCAATATCTTCATTTTTAAGAAGATCCAATAAAAGCAGTTTTTGATCTTTAGGCAAATTATTCAAATAATTCTCTGAAAAAGGTATTAATATTGCATCCAGCTCCCAGAGGCCTCTCCTTGACTGCCATTTTATTCTTTTATCTAACTCTGATGTCATTAGGTGTTTATAATATAAAGAAATGAAAGATAGTGGATTAGTTTTTTTAAAAGATTTTGCTGAACTTCAAGTTTTAGGAGAAGATTCTAGGGAATTTCTTCAGGGCCAGATAAGCGCTGATATGGAGAAAATTAGTGAAATCAACTCCTCTCTGGGTTGTCTTTGCAATGTAAAAGGAAGGGTTATTAGTTCCTTTTATATAATCAAAAATAATTCTGATGATAGCTTTTCATTAATAGGCCCAAAACAAACAATAAAAAGGACCTTTGAAGAATTAAGTAAGTATATTCCGTTTTATAAATCTAAAATGGAAGTTGTAGATAAATCAAACCTCTTTGGCTGCAAAAAAGAAACCTCTGAGGTTCTCTTTGGAAGCATAGATTTTGTAATGCAAAACACTATAAATTATCAGGACCTAAAGTTACTTCATTTTTTAGATAAGCACTTTATTTTAATTTACGCTTCTGAAGATCTATCTAAAACTCTTAAGGCTATAAGCACAAATGATCCTTCAGAATGGACTTTAGATGAAATAAACAATAGAAATGTAGAAATAGAAGAAAATACCTCCCAGTTATATTTACCTCATGAATTACATTACCATGAAAGTGGTCGGATTGACTTCAAAAAAGGATGCTATACAGGCCAAGAAATAATTGCCCGTATGCAATACAGGTCAAAAACTCTTCCTGTTTTATATATTTTAGAATCAGAAAAAGAAGTGAAAAGAAATATGGTTATCACGAAAAGAAATTCTGATAAAAAGATAGGAAACGTAGTAAGCTCAGTAAAGAGTGGAACTGGCTTTATCTTTTTAGCGTCCATATCAAAGAATTTAGAAGAAAAAGAAGTAAGAATCAGAGAATTAAATTTAGATTTATCTATAAATTAATAAGGAATATTAATGAAAACATCCCTAGATGGACTTGAAAGAAAACGAATTTATTTATTTAGACATGGTGATGTCAGCTATTTTGGGTCTGGAAAAGTAACCGACGATCCAAATATGGTAGATTTAACAGAATTAGGTCAAAAGCAAGCAAAGATGATAGATGCCAATACAAAAGATATAAAGTTTGAAAGAGTTCTTTGCTCAGGCTTACCTAGAACAATGCAAACTGGATTTCATATTGCGAAAAGAAGAAACTTAGATATGGAAGCCTATCCTGAACTAAAAGAGTTCCAATGGGATCCTAAATTAGGTCGAGAGTTTGACATTAAAAAGTTAGGTTTTTTATTTGAATCTGAATCTAGTGAAGAAGAAATTGGTGGTTTAGAAGGTGCTAAAGAGTTTTATATGAGAGTTTCAAATAGCATAGAGTCAATAATTAAAGAAGAATGGTCACAGATAGCAATTGTTTTACATGGAGCGGTAAATGCTGCAATATTGTGTTGGGCAAATGACTTAGAAATTAAATTTGCCTCTAAATTTGAACAGGATCATGCATCTATGAATATTATTGATATAGACATTAATGAAGACAGGTCTATTAAACGAAAGATCCTAAGACGCCTTAATATTCCACCTGACCTGACAAATATAGATGCCCCTTTTTCTACTTCTTGGGAAAATACAGCTGCTCAGATTATGGATTTAAGAAAATCCTAAAGCGTCCAGTCTACTGGCTCCAACCCTTTTAAGGATAAGTAGTTATTACATTTTGAAAAGTGACTATTACCAAAAAATCCTTTGTGAGCTGAAAGAGGAGAAGGATGAGGGCTTTTTAAGATATAGTGCTTTTTTGGGTCGATCAACTCCCCTTTCTTTTGAGCATAACTACCCCAAAGAAGAAAAACTACATTCTCTTTTTTATTGTTTATAGTAGAAATAATTTTATCCGTAAACACTTCCCATCCTTTCCCAGAATGAGACCCTGCTAAGGCTTTTTCTACTGTCAATATACAATTTAAAAGCAGGACACCTTGAGTAGCCCATGGTTTTAAGTTTCCTGAATTAGGAATTGCTATACCTACGTCTTCTTTAAGTTCTTTGAATATATTAATTAATGAAGGAGGAGGATGCACACCTATAGGTACCGAAAATGACATTCCATGAGCCTGTCCAGGACCATGATAAGGATCTTGCCCTAGAATAACCACTTTAAGTTTTTTAAATGGAGTTAAGTTTAAAGATGCAAAAATCTGACTTCCTTTTGGGTAAATTTCCTTTCCTTTATTCTTTTCATCTACTAAAAAAGCTCTAAGAGAGTTCATATACTCCTTATTAAATTCTTCTTCTAGCTCCTTAAGCCAGCTTATATCTAATTTTATTGTCATAAGTAATAGTTAATTAAGTAATTTAAGAATAAATTAACCTTTTGGTAAATATAAATTTATTGTATTTTTACAGAAAATATATCGACTTTTTATCCACAATTTCTGTGGATAACTCTTGGGATAAAATTGAATAATTACCCTAAAGTCCAATAGATTAAGGTTTCATAGCAAATTGATTAAAAATCATACTAAAATCTATTTTTACAATAAAATCAATAACTTAAAGTGTTTATGTTAACTTCTCTATGTAGATACAGGGCTTTTTTTATTGAACCTAACAATATGCGCTAGAATTGTGCAAAACAAAAATAAATAAAGAGCTATATTTTTAGCTATAAACATTCAATAAAAGAGGCTAATTAAGCAATCTTACGCTAATAACATCTTCTATTTTTCTAAGCTTCTTAAGAGACTCTTCATCAACTTCATTCTCTATATCTATTATGTTGTAAGCAATATCACCTCTGCTTACATTTGTCATGTCAGCTATATTTAAATCTAAATTTCCTATCTCTGTTGTTATCTTACCTATCATAGCTGGTATATTCTTATTAGAGATGGTAATTCTCTTCTCTGTTGTTCTTGGTAAATGCACTTCAGGAAAATTAACGGAATTCTGTATGTTTCCATTCTCTAAAAAATCTTTTAATTGATCTACTGCCATTACTGCACAGTTTTCTTCTGCTTGCAGAGTGCTAGCACCAATGTGAGGCAGTAATATTACATCTCCTTTTTTATTTGCCCTTTTTATTAATTCTGGAGTTGGAAAATCTGTTACATAAGTAGATAAATTTTTAGAATCGAGAGCCTCAAGAATATCTCTGTTATTGGTAACTTCATGTCTAGCAAAATTTAAAAGACAAGATTCATTCGCGTTTTGTAATAACTCTTTATTTATTATTTCTTTCGTTGCATCTATCGCTGGAATATGAAGAGATATATAGTCAGACTTGTAGAAAAGATCCTCCAGAGAATTACAAGGTGTGACATTATTTGGTAGCCTCCAGGCAGCTTCAACAGACAAAGCTGGGTCAAAACCTAAGACATTCATATCCAAAGCTACCCCCATACCTGCTACTCTGGAACCAATAGCACCTAATCCAACTATACCTAAAGAGGAATTAGCCAATTCATTTCCTTTAAACTGTTTTTTATTTTCTTCAAGGAAAGGTTCCAACTTATCCATGTCAGATAGATTTTCAAGATTTTTTACAAAATCAATACTTGAATAAATGTTCCTGCTTGAAAGCATAAGGCCAGCCATAACAAGTTCTTTTACTGCATTTGCATTTGCACCTGGTGTATTGAATACGACAATCCCCCTGTTTGTGCATTCTTTTACAGGAATATTATTTACCCCTACCCCTGCTCTAGAGATAGCTAATAAAGATTCATTCAAATTAGACTGATTTATTTTTGTACTTCTAATAAGCACACCATCAGGATCATCATTATTTTCGTCTAATTGACAAGCCCCTGAACTAAGTCTATTTAGACCTATTTCAGCTACTTTACTTAATGTCTTAACTCTGTAATCTTTCATGCTTAAAAAAAGGAGCGAAGAATAACATTATTTGAATGCTTTAACGATAACCTTTATTATGCTCGACCTTTTTAAAATTATGACTAAACATTTTTTAAATTTAAAAGACTTAACTAAAACTGAGATATTGCATTTAGTTAACGAGACTATAAAACTGAAAAGTACAGAGAAAATTTCTGATTGCTTACACGGTAAGTATCTTGCATTAATTTTTGAAAAATCTTCAACTAGAACAAGAGTATCATTCGAGGTGGCCATGTCACAACTTGGAGGAAAGGCTAGCTTTCTATCTACAAAAGATCTCCAATTAGGAAGAGGTGAACCAATTGAAGACACAGCTAAAGTTATAAGCTCTATGGTGGATGGGGTTGTCCTAAGGACAACAAAACATTCAACTTTAGAAATTTTCTCAGAGAATTCTTCTGTTCCAGTTATTAATGGACTATCAGATCTATCTCATCCATGTCAGATATTAGCTGATTTAGTAACTTACAAAGAAATAAATGGAGATATAGAAGGAAAGAAGGTGGCTTGGATAGGAGATTATAATAATGTTTGTCATACCTATCTTGAGGCTGCAGAAATATTGGATTTTGAATTAAGAATTGCTAGCCCTCCTGAGTTTATACCTTCAAAACTCAAAGAAAGTGAAAATCTAAAGATTTTTGATATTCCCAGTGAGGCTGTATCTGGATCTTCTCTAATTTCTACAGATGTGTGGGTTTCAATGGGAGATGAAAAAGAAGCAGAGCAAAGAATAAGTGCCTTCAGTAAATTTCAAGTTACAACTGATTTACTTGATTGTGCTGAAGAAGAAGTAATCTTCTTACATTGCCTACCGGCTATTAGAGGTCAAGAAGTTACACCTCAAGTTATGGAAGACAATAGAAGCAAGATATGGCAACAAGCAGAGAATAGACTTCATGCTCAGAAGGCTCTTCTTTCTTACCTTTTGAGCTAGTCTTTTATTGTCTTTATTGCCTCTACAGCCTTTAACCAATTTCTGTATTTTATATCTAATAAAGCGTTTTCGGTCTCTACTGGAGAGATCTCTTTATCTACTAATAGTGTATTTTGTAAATGATTAAAGTCATCTACTAAACTTGAAGAAATTCCAGCAAGATAAGCAGCTCCCAAAGCAGTAGTTTCTAGAAATTTTGGTTTTAAAATTTTCATGCCTAGCAAACTTGATAGTTGCTTAATAAACCAATCATTTGCGACCATTCCTCCGTCTACCCTCAGTTCCTTTATATCAGCTCCATCTATTACAGATGCTTCTATAAGGTCTCGTGTTTGGAAAGCAATAGACTCTAAAGTAGCTGCAGTAATTTCTTTTACTCCTGTTGCTCTTGTAATTCCAAATATTGCTCCTCTTGCTTCAGGATCCCAATGTGGTGCCCCGAGCCCAGTAAAAGCAGGCACGACCAAAACATTTGAAGTATTATCTCTTGATGAAACTAAACTTTCTGTATCAGAAGCATTCTTAAAAAACCCTAGTTCATCTCTTAGCCATTGAATAGAGGACCCGGCAACAAATACACTTCCTTCTAGGCCATAAGTAATTTTGTTGTTAAATCTATAAGCTATTGTTGAAAGCAGCCTACTTGTGGAATCTATTTTTTTATCTCCTGTATTAATGATCAAAAATGCTCCTGTTCCAAAAGTACATTTTGCTTCTCCAGAATTAAAACAACACTGTCCTATGAGTGCTGACTGCTGATCTCCTGCCATTCCTCCTATTTTTATTTCACCTCCGAATAAAGATGTGTATCCATATTCATCTACATTGTTTGAAACTTCAGGCATCATTTCTAAAGGTATATCAAATAATTTAAGTAGCTCTCTATCCCAGCAGTCCTCATTAATGTTATAAAGCATTGTCCTTGAAGCATTAGTTGCATCGCTTTTATGGACTTTGCCTTCTGTCAATTTCCAAACTAAAAATGAGTCAATAGTTCCAAAAGCTAACTTCCCCTCTTCTGCTTTCTTTTTTGCTCCTGGAACATTTTCTAGTATCCATCTTATTTTTGAGGCTGAGAAATAAGGATCAATAATTAAACCAGTTTTTTCTTTTACCATACCTTCCAGCTGTTCTTGTACGAGAGAGTTACAAAAGTCTGTCGTTCTCCTGTCTTGCCAAACAATTGCAGGATATATTTCTTCTCCTGTTTCTTTATCCCATATAAGAGTAGTTTCTCTTTGATTGGTTATTCCTATAGAGGCTATTTCATGAATTTCTGCTGGTCCATTTTTTAAAACATCTTCAACTACTTCAAATACACTATGCCAGATCTCTTTTGGGTCATGTTCTACCCAGGCCTCATTAGGAAAGTATTGAGTAAATTCCTTTTGACTTGTGAATATAGCTTGGAAGGAAGCATCAAATAATACAGCCCTGGAACTTGAAGTTCCTTGATCTATTGAAAGAATATAAGACATTTGTATTTATTATAAGAAAACAGAAAAACAAAGAAAGGTAAGACTTTGACTTATCCACAAGAAATCCACAAAAAATATTCACATTTGTTGTATTGATTTATGGATAAAAACACAGTATCTTGTGTTCTGATAAAGAAAAGAACACAATATATAGTATTTTATAAGGATAGGGAAAGATGGAAACAGGACAAGAAGTAGAAAAAAAAGAACAACAAGAGCAGATAGTACAACAAGAAACGACAGCAATTACCCCAGGTAAACTAAGAGTAATTAAGAGAAATGGATCTGTTGTTCCATATAATGAGGAAAAGATATCTATAGCTATTACAAAAGCTTTTCTAGCGGTAGAAGGAGGAACAGCCGCAGCATCTACAAGAATACATGACAAAGTAAATCAGCTGTCTTATAGAGTAACAACTACTTTCAATACCAGAATGCCTTCCGGGGGAACTCTTCATATAGAAGAAATACAAGATCAGGTTGAACTCGAGTTAATGAGAAGCGAAGAAAGAGAAGTAGCTAGGGCATATGTCTTGTATAGAGAAGAAAGAACGAAAGCAAGAAAAGAGGAAGAGCCTCTTCAGCAAGGAAAAATAAAAGAAGAAACGGGAATCAAAATAACCCTTGATGATGGAAGTGAATCAACGCTTGATATTGAAAGATTAAATAGGATGGTACAGGAAGCCTGTGAAGGCCTGCAAGACGTTTCTGCTACTGAAATAGTAGAAGAAGCAAAAAGAAATCTATATAACGGGGTCTCTATGGCCGACATAAGAACTTCTTTGGTTATGACGGCAAGAACCATGGTAGAGCAAGAACCAAACTACACATACGTTACTGCAAGAATATTATTAGATAATTTAAGAAGTGAAGCCTTGTCCTTCTTAAAATTAGGTGAACAAGCAACACAATCTGAGATGGAAAAAATCTACCCTGAGGCATTTAATGCTTTTATACATGCAGGGATAGAAAATGACATAATAAATCCAGAACTAGCAAAAATGGATCTAGAGAAACTTGCGAAAGCTATAGACCCAAAAAGAGACAACAACTTCACATACTTAGGCCTACAAACACTTTATGACAGATATTTTATTCATAAAGATGATGTTAGGTATGAACTACCTCAGGTATTTTTTATGCGTGTTTCAATGGGGTTAGCAATAAATGAAGAAGGAAGAGAAGATAGAGCAATAGAGTTTTATAACTTGCTATCAAACTTTGATTATATGAGCTCTACCCCGACACTGTTTAATTCAGGAACTCTCCACTCGCAACTCTCTTCCTGCTATCTGACAACAGTGCCTGATGATCTACATGGAATATATGGAGCCATACAAGATAATGCCATGCTATCTAAATGGGCAGGAGGACTAGGAAATGATTGGACTCCAGTAAGAGGACTAGGGTCAAAAATAAAAGGAACAAATGGAAAATCTCAAGGAGTTGTGCCCTTCTTAAAAGTGGTAAATGACACTGCAGTAGCAGTGAATCAAGGAGGAAAAAGAAAAGGGGCTGTGTGTTCTTACCTTGAGACTTGGCACATGGATATAGAGGAATTTGTAGAGCTAAGAAAAAATACAGGAGATGACAGAAGAAGAACCCATGATATGAATACTGCAAATTGGGTACCTGACCTTTTTATGAAAAGAGTGTCTGAAGGAAAACATTGGACATTGTTCACTCCTAGTGACACTCCAGACCTACACGATCTATATGGAAAGGACTTTGAGGAAAGATATGAATTTTATGAAAGCCTAACAGAATCAGGAAAAATAGAATTCTATAAAAAGATAGATGCTGGAGAGTTATGGAAAAAAATGCTTTCTATGCTGTTTGAAACAGGTCACCCATGGATAACGTTTAAAGATGTTTGTAATCTAAGATCCCCTCAACAGCATGTAGGGGTAGTTCATTCATCTAACCTATGTACAGAAATAACACTAAATACTAATCAAGATGAGATAGCAGTATGCAATCTAGGGTCTGTAAATTTAACAAGACACTTAAATGAG
>Ga0208261_1000046_pt1 | contig 46229 bp, 62 predicted proteins | sample Knorr_S7_td_DCM__FD_185595 | JGI IMG/M metagenome (GOLD analysis project Ga0208261, IMG submission 185595) | Marine microbial communities from Southern Atlantic Ocean transect - Knorr_S7_td_DCM_ad_131m_LV_B (SPAdes) (version 3) | ecosystem: Environmental > Aquatic > Marine > Oceanic | place...
GCTGAAGAAGCCGAACCAACAAATGAAGCAGAAGAAGTAGTTGAAGAGGCAGCTGAAGAAACAGCTGAAGAAGCCGAACCAACAAATGAAGCAGAAGAAAGGTAAATTGTGGAATTAGCTGTAATAAATAATAAAGGTGAAGAAGTAAGTAAGGTTGAAATTAGCAACGAATTGGTTGCAGTTGACTTTAATGATGCTGTCGTTCATCAAGCTATAGTGAGGCAACTAGCCAATGCGCGACAAGGTACCAGTAGCACAAAAACACGTTCAGAAGTATCCGGTGGAGGAATTAAGCCACGTATTCAGAAACACTCAGGACGTGCACGACAAGGATCAATAAGAGCTCCACAATGGAAAGGTGGTGGAGTTGTATTTGGACCAAAACCAAGAAGTTATAATAAAAAAATAACTAAGAAAATGAAACAATTAGCTATCAGAAGCTCTATATCGGATAAGGTTCGTGATGAAAAGCTTATGATAATTGATTCTTTGGATGAACTAACCCCAAAAACTAAAGATACCATAGCTTTATTATCAACTCTGGGTATATCTGAAAAAACATTAATTGTCACTGAAGGCAAAAATGAAAACATATTGAAAGCTACTGGAAATATTAAAAATATAAAATTAATTGAAGCTAACAAATTGAATGTGTTGGATATTATTTCTTCAAATAATATGCTGATTTCATTGGGCGGAATTAAAGAAGCCGAAAGAATATGGGCGAAAACATCAAATTCTAAGGAGTCCTCAAATGAGTAGTGTTTACGATGTTTTATTAAAACCCGTTGTTACTGAAAAAAGCACAATGTTGCAAGAACAAGGTAAATATGTTTTTGAAGTCACACCCACAGCTAATAAAATTATTGTCAAAGAAGCAATTGAAAAAGCCTTTGATGTTAATGTTTTGTCTGTAAACATTACTATGAATAGAGGAAAAGTTAAGCGAGTTGGTCAAAATTACAGCAGATCAAAAGATAAGAAAAAAGCAATTGTTACTCTCAAACCGGGTGACAGAATTGAAATCTTTGAGGGAGCATAACTGATGCCGTTAAAAACTTTTAAACCCACAACACCATCTAGAAGAGGTTCCGTTTTACCGGATTTTAGTACCCTTACGTCCAAAACCCCACATAAATCATTAACAAAAGGTTTAAAGAAAAGAGCGGGGAGAAATAATAGGGGTAAAATTACTACCAGACATAGAGGTGGAGGTTCCAAAAGAACATATCGTTTAATTGATTTTAAACGGGATAATTATGGGGTTCCTGGTAAAATTGTAACTGTTGAATATGATCCTAATCGTTCTGTAAGAATAGCTCTTGTAAATTATGTTGATGGAGATAAAAGATACATTCTTCTTCCTAATGGACTAAATGTTGGAGATGTTGTTATGAGTGGCCCAGAAGCCGAAGATAGGGCAGGAAATGCAAAGCCTCTTTCTTCAGTGTCTAACGGAACAATAATACATAATATAGAAATGACGCCAGGACAGGGTGGACAAATAGTAAGAAGTGCTGGTGGTTCAGCACAAGTTCTTGCTAAAGAAGAAAAATACACACTCGTTAGGTTGCCATCAGGTGAGGTGAGGAAGTTTCTTAATACGTGTATGGCTACTGTTGGGCAGTTAGGAAATTTAGAACACAAAAATATTAAGTCTGGAAAAGCTGGAAGAAATAGACATCTTGGTCGAAGACCAAGCGTTAGAGGTTCTGCAATGACCCCACGAGACCATCCTCATGGAGGTGGTGAAGGAAGATCTCCAATAGGATTAAAGAATCCTAAAACACCTTGGGGAAAAGTTGCCCTTGGCCACAGAACTAGAAAAAATAAAAGAACTGATGTGTTTATTGTAAGAAGAAGATATCAAAAATAGGTGATAAGAAATGTCAAGATCGATAAAAAAAGGGCCTTTTGTTGACCCAAAATTATTAAAGAAAATTTCGTCTGTTATGCAGAGTGACAGCAGGACAGTAATACGCACATGGTCACGTTCTTCGATGATCATCCCTGATATGCTTGGTTCTACTATTGCGGTGCATGATGGTAGAAGACATATTCCAATATTTATCACAGAAAATATGGTTGGACATAAGTTGGGGGAATTTGCTCCTACACGGACTTATAGAGGCCATGTTACTAAATCTGAACAATCTTCAAGAGTGAGGTAATATGCCAACTAAAGCTATTTTTAAAAATATTAGGGTATCCCATAAACGCATACAATTGTTAGCAAATATGGTTAAAGGTAAGAATGTTAACGATGCGTTAGACATTCTTAAGTTTTATCCAAGTCCTTCTGCTCAGCACGTATATAAAGCAGTGAAATCAGCTGCGTCAAATGCAGAGAATAACGATATGTTAAATCCTAACAGATTGGTTATATCTACAATCTTTGCTAACAAGGGACTTACTATAAAAAGATTTAAACCTATGGCTAGAGGACGTGCAGGGCGTGTCAGTAAATTTTCTAGCCATTTAACAGTAATTGTAGACGAGGAGGCCTAGATTGGGTCAGAAGACACATCCAATAGGATTTAGATTAGGAATAATTAAAGGTGGACGAACTTGGGATTCATCTTGGTTTGCTTCCAAGTCTGAAAATTATAAGCAGTTTGTTGAAGAAGATTTGAAGATTAGGTCTTTATTGCGAGTTAATTACCAAGATGCAGGAATCTCCAAAATTAATATCGAAAGGGGAGCTGAACTTGTTGTTACCCTACATACTGCAAGACCTGGTATAGTTATCGGTCGTGGTGGAACTAGAATAGATCAATTGAGAGAAGAAATTGAAAAAATGACAGGTAAAATTTCCAAGGTAAATGTTTATGAGGTTAAACAGCCTGAATTGGACGCTTCATTATTAGCACGAAATGTCGCTGATCAACTCGAGCATCGAGTTATGTTCAGAAGAGCAATGAGACAAGCTTCTACTAGAGCTATGCAATCAGGTGCTGAAGGAATAAAAATATTATGTTCGGGAAGACTGGGTGGGGCAGAAATAGCCAGAAAGGAAAAAGTAATGGTTGGACGAGTTCCATTACACACCCTAAGAGCCGAAATTGATTATGGGGTAGCTGAGGCAAATACTACCTTTGGAAAGATTGGTATCAAGGTTTGGATATTTAAAGGTGAAATAACTGACACAGAAAATAATAATGACTCAGATTTGGGGCCTATTGGCTTCACTCTTCAATCTAATGTTCCATCTGATGAAAATGAAGAACAACAGACTGAAGCTTCTTTGGAGGAAGGTAATGTTACAACCACGGAGAACTAAATATAGAAAAATGCACCGGGGTAGAAGAAAAGGTAATGCTCAGGCAGGAAACCAAATAACATTCGGTGAGTTCGGTATGAAGGCTATTGGAAGAGCCTTTATAACCGCGAGACAAATTGAAGCTGCAAGAAGAACTATTACTAGAAGGTTTCGAAGGGGTGGTCAAGTTTGGATTCGTATTTTTCCTGACAAACCGGTTACAAGCAAACCCTTAGAAACTCGACAAGGAGGAGGAAAAGGGGCTGTGGATCAGTGGGTAGCTGTCGTTAGGCCTGGAAGAGTTTTGTTTGAAGTAGCTGGAGTTTCTGAAGATGTTGCGAGAGATGCTTTATGGCTTGCCTCGCAAAAACTTCCTATAAAAGTAAAAACTGTAGGTAAAGAGGATTTATATACTGCTTAATCAATAATGTAGTAGGGATTAATAATGGATGTTCAAGATATAAGAAAAATGAATAGAGAAGATTTATCAAAAGAAATGGAAGATAGTCATAAGGAATTAATGTCACTTCGATTTGGTGCTGCCACGCGCCAATTAAATGACACTTCTCAAATAAGTAAAGTTAGAAAGAAAATAGCAAGGTTAAATACGGTAATACGTGAAAGAGAAATACTCGGGCAGGAACAATAATGGCAAAAAATAAAAAAATTAGAATAGGTACAGTTGTAAGCGATAAGATGCATAAAAGTATACTTGTTGAGGTTGAACGAATGCAAAAACATAGGATATATGGTAAAAGAATTCGTCGAGTATCTAAATATAATGTACATGATGAAAATAATGACTGTGTTGTGGGCGATAATGTTTCAATTATAGAAACACGACCAATCTCTAAAACAAAACGATGGAGAGTCTTGAATATTAATAAAAAGAGCGAAATGAATCAACAAGATCTTTCGCCATTGACTGAAGAAAATACTTTAGATAGCCAAGCAGAAGGCGAGTAGAGGGAAAAAGTGATACAGACATACTCAAAATTAAAAGTAGCAGACAATTCAGGAGCAAAATCGATCCAATGTATTAATGTTCCAGGAGGAACTGGAAGAAGATACGCTTATGTGGGTGATATTGTTGTTGCTTCTGTAAAAGAAGCAGAACCTAGAGCCGCAGTCAAAAAAGGCGATGTGGTTAAGGCTGTTATAGTGAGAACAGCTTTTCCTATAAGAAGAAAAGATGGATCATATATAAAATTTGATGAAAATGCTGCTGTGATATTAACAGAGAGTCAAAACCCAAGAGGCACAAGAATTTTTGGCCCAGTAGCTCGAGAATTACGAGAGAAAAACTTTACTCGAATAGTATCCCTAGCTCCGGAGGTATTGTAAATGAAAATAAAAAAAGATGATCAAGTTAAAATACTATCTGGAAGAGATGCTGGAAAAACAGGTAAGGTTCAACAAGTTTTTCCAAAACACTCAAAAATTATTGTTGAAGGAACAAATATGGTTTCGAGACATATGAAAGCCAATGCCGACATGCGACAATCAGGAATTATAACTAAAGAGGCATCTATTGATATATCTAAGGTTCAGTTAATGTGCCCTAAATGTAATAAAGGGGCAAAAATTAAATACACCATTCTTGAAGATGGGAAAAAAGTAAGAGTTTGTAATTTATGTAGTGAAATGGTGGATCAATAATTATGACAAGTAAACAAGCAACAACACCAACTTTATTAAATATGTATCGTCAGGATATTATGCCCAAAATGATTGAAGAATTTGGGTATAAATCCCCTATGCAAGTTCCAAAACTACAAAAAGTCGTATTCAATGTTGGAGTAGGAGAATCTCTAACTAATTCAAATGCTATTGAATCAGTTGTAAGAATGATTTCAACTATATCTGGACAAAAACCTGTTGTTACAAAAGCAAGAAATTCATTAGCTGGTTTCAAGATTCGCGAAGGTATGAGCATAGGAGTTATGGCTACTTTGCGATCTAAGCGAATGTATGAATTTGTAGATAGATTAATAAATGTTGCCCTACCTCGAATTAGAGATTTTAGAGGTATTCCTACGAAATCCTTTGATGGTAGAGGTAATTATTCTTTAGGAATTAACGAGCAAGTAATATTTCCTGAAATAGATTACGCCCAAATAGATAAATTAAGATCTTTTCAGGTTACTGTTGTAACATCAGCAAAATCAGACCAAGAGGCATTAAGATTATTACAGTTGATGGGATTTCCTTTCATACAAAATCAAAATCGTCAAAATTAACGAGGTAGAAAATGGCAAGAAAAGCTAGTATCGAAAGAGATAAAAAAAGAGCCAGAATGATTGAAAAATACAGTGATCAATGGGAAGCAAATCGTGCTATTGCATTAGATAATAGTTTGAGTTGGGATGAGAGGCAACAAGCCCGCCTAAACATGGCAAAACTTCCAAAAAACTCTCATTCAACAAGAAAAAAGAATCGATGTTTCGTAACTGGTAGGTCTCGTGGTTACATTCGTCATTTTGGACTTTCAAGAATTACATTTAGAGAGCTAGCCCTTCGAGGCGAACTCCCAGGTATAAGAAAAGCAAGTTGGTAGGTGCTAAGTGAGTATGACAGATCCTATAGCTGATATGTTAACAGTAATACGAAACGGTATTCTAGTTCGACGTGAGAAAGTTGATACTCCTCACTCTAAACTAAAAGTATCGATACTTGAAATATTGAGACGAAGTAATTTTATTGATAATTATGAAGTTTCTGTGGATGGAAATAAGAAAAGATTACAAATAGGTTTGTTATACGACAGCGATAAACCTGCCATTGAAGGTCTAAGAAGAGTTAGCAAACCAGGTTTAAGGGTTTATATGAATAACAAAGAACTTTCCAAGTTTTTTGGTTCAAGGGGAATTTCAGTCATTTCTACCCCCGAAGGGGTTATGACAAGTCAACAGGCTTGGAAAAAAGGAATTGGAGGAGAATTGCTTTGCCATGTTTGGTAAACAGTTCAACTAAGGAGAACAAATGTCAAGAATAGGAAATAAACCAATACAAATACCTTCGGGTGTAACAATTGAGATAGCTGAAAGCTTGGTTACGGTAAAAGGGCCAAAAGGAGAGCTTTCTCAATATATTAATGATGGAATTGTCCTCACACAAGAAGAGGACCAAGTTTTGGTGTCCCGACAAACCGAATTAAAAGAGCATAAAGCTCTTCATGGTTTGATAAGGTCACTTGTTGCAAATATGGTAGAAGGAGTTTCTTCAGGTTTTGAAAAAACATTGGAACTCGTTGGTGTTGGATATAGAGTTCAGCAATCAGGAAAAGGAGTTAATTTGCAATTAGGTTATTCACATACGATTGATGTACAACCTAAAGAAGGAATAACTTTTGAATTAGAAGGAAACAATTTAATTAAAATACAGGGTATTGATAAACAAGTTGTTGGTGAAGTTGCAGCAAATATCCGAAAATTACGTAAACCTAATGTTTATACTGGCAAAGGTGTTCGTTACCAAGGTGAACAAGTTAGAAGAAAAGCCGGAAAGAGTGGAGCTAGCGGTGGCTAAAATAACAACAAAAAAAGGACAAATGGTTTCTAGACATGCAAGAGTGCGTAAAAAAGTAATAGGTACGTCTGATAGGCCACGACTTACCGTGTTTAGAAGCTTAAATAATGTTTACGCCCAAATCATTGATGATTCATTGGGTAATACTATTGTAGCTTCATCAAGCTTAAAACTCGATACTGGTGATCAAAAAAAAGCTGAAGTTGCATTTACTGTTGGTAAAAACATTGCCGAACTTGCTAAAAAAGCAGGAATAGGTAAGGTTGTTTTTGACAGAGGTGGTTATAAATATCACGGTAGAATTAAATCTTTAGCAGATGGTGCTAGAGAGGGAGGAATTGAGTTTTAATGACATTCAATAGAAATAATACAAATCAGCAAGATTATCAACCTGAATTCTCCGAGAAAGTTGTTGATATTAAAAGAGTTGCTAAAGTAGTTAAAGGTGGTCGTAACCTCAGCTTTAGAACGTTAGTAGTGATTGGTAACGGCAAGGGGAAAGTGGGAGTTGGATTAGGTAAATCTGAAGCAATACCTGATGCTGTACAGAAAGCCACATCTGTTGCACAAAAAAATCTTGTTAGTTTTGATTTAAAAGAAACTACAATTCCATATCAAGTTGAAGCAAAATATGGTGCTGCGCAGGTAATTATTAAACCAGCTCCACAAGGTACAGGTATCCGCGCTGGTGCTTCCATGCGTGCGGTTTTAGAACAAAGTGGTGTTAAAGACGTTGTTGCAAAGTCTTTAAGAAGCCAAAATCCAATAAATGTAGTACGGGCAACTATTTCTGCCCTAGGCCAATTAAGTGAAAATAACAACAATACTGAGGAAATCGAAAATGGAGGCACTGAAGATGTCCAAAATTAAGATAACTTTAGTTAGAAGTACAATTGGTTTGCCTCAAAACCAAAGAAAAATTGTCAAAGCTTTAGGTTTTAGAAAATTAAATCAGAATGTTATTCATGAAAGTTCTCCCACGATTAATGGGATGGTTCATAAAGTTAAACATTTATTATCCGTAGAGGATGTTGCCGTTACAGAAAGAAAGAAAGGTGACTCATGAAGCTACATGAATTAAAGCCAGCCGATGGTTCGAAACGTAATAGAAGAAGAGTTGGAAGAGGTAATGGTAGCGGAATGGGAAATTATGCTACTAGGGGCATGAAAGGCCAAAAATCAAGAAGTGGCGGATCAATCAAACGAGGATTTGCAGGTGGCCAGTTATCAATGATTAAGGGACTACCTATGCTAAGGGGTTTTACTAATAAATTTAGGACTGAGTACCACCCTGTAAACATTTCATCTTTAAATTCTTTCGAGTCTGGTAGTACTGTTGGATTAGAAGAGCTTCAAGCAAAAGGGTTGATAAAAAACGAAAAAACAAAAATAAAAGTTTTGGCACGAGGAACAATCGATATTGCCCTAACTGTTAAAGCACACAAATTTTCCGAACAAGCCCAAAATGCTATTGAAAATGCTGGAGGAAAGATAGAGCTGTTATAACTATGACTACTTCAGCGTCAAGAAATAAAGGTCCTGGAAGACCAGCGTTGTTACAAGCGTTGATTGATTCATTTCGCACACCCGATTTAAGATTTAAAATATTATTTACAATTGGAATGTTATTTGTTTTTAGGGCTTTAGCCCATGTTCCGGTTGTTAATGTTGATAAAGGAATGATTAGTCGTCTATTTGAACAAGGTGATCCTACAGGTCAATTATTAGGATTTTTTGATCTTTTTAGTGGTGGTGGGCTTAGATCCCTAAGTATTATTTCTCTTGGTGTTTACCCTTATATTACTGCTTCAATTATTATGCAAATAATGAACCCTGTAATTCCATATTTACAAAACCTTGCAAAAGAAGGTGAACAGGGTAGACAAAAAATTAACCAAATAACTCATTATATGATGATACCAATAGCTATAGCACAAGGATATGGTCAATTAACTTTAATGAAGCGACTTGGAGGTATTAGTGAGGAGTCATTTAGTTCGACATTTGGCTTAGACACTATTGCTATTTTGTTATCACTAGCAGCTGGAACAACTTTTTTAGTTTGGCTTGGTGAATTGATTACCGAACATGGTATCGGTAATGGTGTATCAATAATTATATTTGCTGGAATAGTAGCAAATTTTCCAACAGTGATCGGGCAAGGATTCATACAAAGAAATAGTAATCTGGGCGGTCTTTTAACCTTAGTCATATTAGGTTTAGTTATTGTCTTTTTGATAGTTTTATTTAATGAGGCACAGAGAAGAATTCCTGTACAATATGGACGGAGTTCCTTCCGTGGGGGTCGTATGTATCGCCAGCAAGGAACAAGTTATTTACCGCTAAGGGTAAATTCTGCAGGTATGATTCCTTTAATATTTGCCTTTTCAATAATGATTTTACCTGCAACTCTTGCATCGTTTTTTGCCGATCCCACAAGTGAATCAATTGGTGGTAAAATAGCTAACTTTTTTACCGTTACGTTTTCTCCTGATACGGCTTGGTATTGGTTGTTTGTATTTATATTAGTCGTAGCTTTTACGTTCTTCTATACCATGATTATGTTTCAACAGCAAAATCTTCCTGCTACTTTGCAAAGAAATGGGGGTTTTATACCAGGTATCAGACCAGGAAAACCTACTGGAGATTACCTTAATAGATTAATTATTCGTATAACTTGGGGTGGCGCTATATTTCTTGGGCTTATAGCAGTAATGCCATATTTTGCAACATTAATAACCGATATAAAGGCTATTCAATTAAGCTCTGCTAGTTTATTGATTGTTGTCGGTGTTGCTCTTGACACATTACGTCAATTGGAATCTCAATTGCTTATGAGAAATTATGAAGGGTTTATGAATTAATATGAATAATATTATTTTTTTGGGCTTAGCAGGAGCAGGAAAAGGGACCCAGGCACAAATACTTTCAGATACCATTGGTATTCCCATGGTTTCCTCGGGTGATTTGTTTCGTTTTCATTTAAGCAATAAAACAGAATTGGGTATTGAGGCTAATAAATATATGAGTATAGGTGCATTAGTGCCAGATGACACAACAATAAATATGATTCTTCAAAGAATTGGGGAAGAGGATTGCAATAACGGTTTTATATTAGATGGGTTTCCAAGAACATTGGAACAAGCCGAAAGTTTACATAAAGCGGTTAATGGCCAAATAAATTGCGTTGTATATATAGAGGTTGCAGAAAATGAATTAGTAAAACGGCTTTCTGATAGAGTTATCTGTACTATCAAGACATGTAATGCTATTTTATCAAAATCTGCTATTGGAGGAATAGATTCAAATTGTCCAAAATGCGATAAACCCGCTTTATCACAAAGGAAGGACGATTTACCTGAAGTAGTAGAAAACAGATTAAAAACGCAGATTCCTTTAATCAAGCAACTAGTGGATTACTATAATAATAAAGACATTTTGATTAGTGTAGATGGCGAACAAAATGTTGATATGGTTGAATCTGAAATACAAATGAAATTAGGTATAAATCAGTGATTTGGATTAATTGATACTTTGATGTACAATACCATTTCTCGGTAAAAAGGAAAAAAGAGTGAATATAATTTTAGGAGCACAACAACAAGGAATAATAATAAAATCTCAGAAAGAGATTGATATTATGCGTCGTGCTGGAGAAGTGGCTATTGGCACAAAAGAAATTATTAAAAAAGAAATACAAATCGGTATGACAACAAAAGAGTTAGACCTTATTGCAGAAAATCAAATAAGGAGCATGGGGGCCATACCAGCATTTAAAGGATATAGAGGATTTCCAGGCACTCTTTGTATTTCAATAAACAATGAAATTGTTCATGGAATCCCTGGAGATAGGAAATTCCAAGAAGGAGATGTTGTTAGTATTGATCAAGGAGCAATTGTTGAAGGGTTTTATAGCGATACTGCTATTACTTTGATCATTGGCGAATCAGATGCAAAAACTAAGAATTTAGTTTTGGACACAAAAACAGCTATGGAGGCAGGAATAGCCAAAGCAATTCCAGGGAATAGAATTGGCGATATTGCATCAGCTGTACAAAATATAGGTGATTCGAAAGGGTATGGAGTAATAAAAGATTTTGTTGGCCATGGTATTGGACGATCTCTACATGAGGAACCAAGTGTTCCAAATGTAGGTGTGGCTGGACGCGGACCTAGGCTTGTGCCAGGGATGGTTATAGCAATAGAGCCTATGTTTACTTTAGGTACGTGGAAAACTCGCACTCTTGATGATGAATGGACAATAGTTACTGCCGATAATAGCCTCGCTGCTCATTGGGAACATACTGTAGCTATAACAGAAAATGGTCCAGAAGTATTAACGTAGGGGTGGGATTTAAGGGAGAATATGTCAAAAAAAGAAACAATAGAAGTAGAAGGGACAGTAATAGATACATTACCAAATGCACAGTTTAAAGTTGAACTAGCAAATGGACATGAGGTTTTAGCTCATATATCAGGAAGAATGAGAATGAATTACATAAGGGTTTTACCTGGAGATAAAGTTTTAGTTGAACTTTCTCCATATGATTTAACTAGAGGAAGAGTTACTTTTAGATTTAGATAGAGGAAAAAATGAAAATCAGAGCTTCTGTAAAAAAAAGATGCGACAAATGTAAAATAATTAAAAGAAATAACGTTGTGCAAGTTATTTGTCCAACAACACCTAGACACAAACAAAAACAAGGTTAATTAATCTTGTAAGGAGGAAACATGGCTCGTATAGCTGGTGTAGATATACCTGATAATAGAAGAATAGAGTTGGGACTTACTATGATTTATGGCATAGGTCCAACGGCTGCTTCCAAAATACTAAAACAAGTTCGTTTGGAAGGAAATCCCAAAATAGGTGATATTGAGGATTCTCAGCTTCAACAGATTAGAGAAATTGTGGATCAAGATCACACAGTTGAAGGAGATCTACGACGTGAAGTAAATATGAATATAAGACGATTAATTGATATTGGTACCTATCGTGGGGTGCGCCACAGAACAGGACTTCCTGTGAGAGGACAAAGAACAAAAACCAATGCAAGAGGCCGAAAAGGCGGAAAACGAACTATTGCAAATAAAAAGAAAGTAATAAAGAAATAGATATAAGGAGAAACAATGACACAATCTCGTCAGAGGCCTAGAAGAAGAGATAGAAAATCTGTACCAAAAGGTAATGCCTATATTGCCTCAACCTTTAACAATACCATCATTACTTTGACTGATTTGGAAGGTAATGCTATTGCATCTGGAAGTGCTGGAATGGTTGGATTTAAAGGAGCAAGAAAAAGTACTGCATTTGCTGCCCAGCGAGCAGCAGAGGCTGTTGCTAAGAGAGGTATGGAACATGGTTTAAGAGAAATCGATGTTATGGTTAAAGGCCCTGGTGCAGGACGAGAAGCAGCAATACGGGCTATACAATCATCAGGTATAGCTGTAAACAGTATTCGTGATGTTACTCCTGTTCCACACAATGGATGTAGACCTCCAAAAAAGAGGAGGGTATAAATGGCAAGATATACTGGTCCTAAAAATAAAAAAAATAGACGGTTTGGATTACCATTAAAGAACGGAAAACCTGATACTAAGAGAACTGGTACTGGTAGGGGGCGACGTCTCTCTGATTATGGACTTCAATTGCGAGAAAAACAGAAAGCTAAGTATCTTTACGGAATTTTAGAGCGACAGTTTCGTAACTATTATATAAAGGCTTCAAACCTCGAGGGTGTTACTGGAGACAGGTTACTACAACTGCTCGAAAATCGGTTAGATAACGTTGTATATAGACTTGGTTTTGCTAAAACAAGACCTCAGGCTCGTCAATATGTTAGCCATGGTCATATACAGGTGAACTCCAAGAAGGTTAATATCCCTTCTTATCAATTGAAAACCGGTGATCAAATCACGTGGAAAGAAAGTTCTCAATCATCTGATATTGTAAAAAATGCGACAGATAACTCTGGATTTGAATCACTAGTTCCTACTTGGTTAAACGTTGATTCAAATCGATTTTCTGGTGAAGTGTTATCTGAGCCAACGCTCAGTGACGTTGAATTAATTATAGATACCAGATTAATTGTGGAGTTTTACTCAAGATAATTAAATTCTTGTAATGACAGGAGGAAATCATGGCAATGATGCCATCAACAGAAGAAGAATTAAACGATTCTATGGCGGTAATCCCAGTATTACTAGTCGATGAAGAAGACGAAAGATATGGCCGTTTTTCTATTGGCCCCTTAGATAGAGGTTATGGTATGACCTTGGGTAATCCACTCAGAAGAGTTCTACTTGGATCTATACCCGGTGCTGCTATAACTTGGGTCAAGATAGATGGAGTCTCTCATGAATACACTTCTGTTCCCCACGTTCGTGAAGAGGTTTTTGAATTATTACTTAAATTTAAAGAAATAAGAATAAAAGCTTTATCTGATCGCCCAGGAAAATTAAGACTAGATGTTTCTGGGGAAGGAGTTATTACTGCTGGCGACATCATGGTGCCCGGTGACTTTGAAATTGTAAATCCTGAATTGTATATTGCAACATTAGATTCACCTGATGCACATTTAGTCATAGAATTTAATGTTGAAAAAGGCGCAGGATATATTTCTGCAAGTAGTAATGATGGATATCCAATAGGGGTTTTGCCTGTAGATTCTATTTTTACACCAGTTTCTAAAGTCAGTTATGCAGTAGAACCAATGAGAGTAGGTCAAGTTACGGATTATGAAAAGTTAATTGTTGAAATATGGACAGATGGTACTATTATGCCCTCTGAAGCCCTTATTGAATCAGGGAATATTTTAGTTAAAAGCGCAACTTTACTAACAACAATTGGAACTACGATTACAGAAGGTGGAGAAGAAGATACTTCTAGTAGTGCAAATTCTTCTGTCCCTCCTGAGATATACAATAGTCTTGTTGATGGATTAGGTTTATCAGCAAGAACTTTGAATTGTTTAAAAAGAGCTAAACTTAATCGTGTTGGAGAAATATTAGAAAAAGATAAATCTGAACTAATGCAAATTAGGAACTTTGGACAAAAGTCTATGGACGAGCTCTTCGACAAATTAAAAGAACTTAACCTTCTTCCTGAAGAGAATGCTGAAAATACAGAATCATCAGACGAGGAAAATACTGAAGAGTAAAGAGGTTTTATATGAGACACAGGATAAAAGGCAGACATTTTAATAGACCAGCTGACCAAAGAAAGGCTTTATATAGGTCTTTGGTAAGGTCTGTAATTATTAATGAAAGAATTACTACTACAGAAGCGAAAGCCAAAGAGGCAAAAGCTTTAGTCGAAAAGTTGATTACTTATGGTAAAAAAGGTTCTTTGCATGATAGAAGGCAGGCAATGTCTTTCATACCTGATAGTAGGGTTGTTTCAAAAGTTTTTGAGGATATTAGTCCTAGATATAATGAAAGAAACGGTGGTTACACCAGAGTCCTCAAAATAGGAAACAGGAAAGGCGATAATGCACCTATGGCTATACTGGAATTGGTGTAAAAAGGATTAGGATGGATAGGAAAATCGCATTATTAATTGAATATGATGGAACTAAGTATTACGGTTTCCAATTTCAACCAAATTTTCCCACAATACAAGGTGAGATAGAAAATGCGTTGAATAATTTAAATCTTTCAAATGAACGAATAGAAGGTGCAGGTCGAACAGATACCGGAGTTCATGCGAAAGGACAAATGGCTTCGTTTATTACCAATAGCAATTTGGATATTCAAGATATAGAATCTGGTATAAATCACTTTTTACCATCTGATATTGCAATTCAAAAAGCATATGAAGCTCCGATAAATTTTAGTCCTAGAAGAGATGCAATCAGTAGAAGGTATAGATATACTTTTTTAAATCGATCTACCAGATCTCCACTATCAGAAAGATATGCGTATCGTGTGTCTCGGGATATAAATGTTGATAAAATGACAAAGGCGCTTTTTTCTCTAAAAGGCACACATGATTTTGTAAACCTATGTGGAAAATATGAGGGTAGTACAGTTAGAAATTTAATGGACGTAAGTATAAATATGGATGATGAAAGATTACACATTGATTTAGAAGCCAATGCGTTTTTACCTCACCAGGTAAGAAGAACTGCCGGTTTATTATATCAAGTTGGTTTGAATAAATTTGATACAGACGATGTCGAAAAACTCATGGATGTTGATAATAATGCCTTTAGACCAAATATTCCTACATTACCTGCGTGTGGATTAGTTCTATTAAAAGTTAAATACAAGGATATGTTTCAATATGACTATTATTAAAAGAAAAAAAACGTATACAGCTAAAAGTGGATCTTTAGATTCAAATTGGCATTTAATTGATGCAACCGGGCAACCTCTGGGTAGATTGGCATCAAAAGTAGCCGTAATACTTCAAGGTAAAGATAAGCCGACATATTCTCCTCATTTATTAACTGGTGATTTTGTCGTTGTTATAAATGCAAAAGATATCGCCCTTACAGGAAATAAAATCGAAGACAAAGTTTATTATCATCATTCAGGATATCCTGGGGGACTTAAAGAAAGATCCTTGTCAAAGTTGATGGAAACACTTCCAGAAAAAGTTATATATAATGCAGTAAAAGGAATGTTGCCGAAGAATTCTATCGGTAGACAAATGTTTAAACGTTTAAAAGTTTATCCATCTCAAGAGCATCCTCATAATTCACAAATTTCAAACGGTTAGAAATAGGAGACTACATAATGGCTAAAGAACAATATTATCATGGTGTTGGTAAAAGAAAAACATCTATAGCTCAGGTTAAATTATTTAAAGAACCTGGTACCGTAGTTGTTAATGGCAAACCTTTTACTGAAGCTTTTGGTTGGGATACATGGCAAACTATGATTAATAGGCCATTGGATGTAACTAATAATATTGGTAAGTGTAGTATTCAAGTTAAGGTTGCTGGTGGTGGTATTGTTAGTCAGGCTGGTGCAATTAGGCATGGTATTGCAAGAGCATTAGTTGCTATGGATGAAGAACTCAAACCAGTTCTCAAAAAAAATGGATTACTGACCAGAGATTCTAGAATCAAAGAGCGAAAAAAATATGGTCTTAAGCGAGCTCGTAAGGCTCAACAGTATAGCAAGAGATAGATACGCTTTTACATTCAAATATTACTTTTTGAGTTTGTAATAATAGGGTTATGATGAGGATCTATTTTATTAGCTATTGCTAAATAATAGCTTATATAATCCCCAAGGGTTAATAAAGAAAATAGATGACTAAGTTTATTATTACCAACTGCATTTATTTCTCTATATGGCAGATTGTGTTCCTTTAACAAACTTTTCAGCTGATTAAATTTCTTAATAACTAGTTCAGGATATAAATTTGATGTAAGTAAGATAAAGTAAGGATTTGTTTGCCTGAAAACCTTTGATTCATACCCTTCAATAGAATTGTGAAACATTTCAGGTAAATTATCTGTTAGTGCAATTGTTTTGCTATTTTCATTTAGTTGAGTTCTCCATCGATTTGCTGTAGATGAAAGATAGTCAGCACTTATAATAATAGGAAGAGTATTTATAATTTTAGTGGCTATATTTTTTGCTAGATTTTGGGAAGATGGAATTTGCTTTTGCAAACCATCAATCAAGCTTTTGTTTATGCTAAGACAGTCATTTATCTGATCGTTATTTATATCAATTAAATTATTTTTGGAAAAAACTGCGATAAGGGCACCCAATACAAAAGTTAAGGAACTTCTTGGTTCGAGAATATTGGGTATTTTTATTAAAGGAATCTTTTGTTGCTTTGCTATGTTAGTTAAATCTCCTCCTTGTGAAATAATTATTACACTAGCCTTTTTATTAATCGAATCATTAAACATTTTTATTGTTTCTTCGGTATTTCCTGAGTAGGAGCAAATTAACACTAAGGTGTTTTCATTGATTGAGTTAGGTATATCCCATGTTTTAATTGTTTCAATAGGTATTTTCAATTGACCTTTGATTAGATCAATAAATACATCACCACCAATTCCTGACCCCCCCATTCCCATAAAGTAAATTGATGTAATCTTAGGATCAATTAGAATGTTACTAACATCTTTTGCATTAATTCCATCCTGAAATAATTCAGTAGTATTTGCTATTCTTTGAATATATTTAGTGGAATCATATGTGTCATATATATTAAACTGATCTAAATAATCTGAATTCCTCAACAATCTCCTAACAAAATATGTAATCTTTTAATTCGTTTATTATATTTGTAACCTCATACTGGCTATTCGATTCAGCATAAATCCTTATTAATGGTTCTGTTCCTGAAATTCGTATTGTACCCCAAGATTTATCTTTTAAGTAAAATTTAACACCATCCATATCAGATGTGGATATAATAGTTTTATTATCTATATTTTCTATTGTTATATTTTTTAATTTGTTAAGAATAAAAGAAGATTGTTCTGCTGTATACGTTAAATCAGATCTCCCAAAAAAGGTTCTTCCAAATTTATCGTACATTTCATCCTTAAGTTGTTGTAAACTTTTTTTGCTTGTTGCCAATAATTCAAGAATTAGTAACGAACTTAATATCCCATCCCTTTCAGGTACATGAAATTTAAAGGCATATCCACCACTTTCTTCTCCAGCAAGTAGGGCATTTTGAGAAATCATAGCTTTGCATAAGTGGGGGAATCCAACAGCAGTTTCTATAATTGGGACATTGAAATATTTAGCTATTTTAGTAAATATACTCCCCATAGTTAGAGAAGTAACGATGCCGCCAAATAATTTTTTATTTTCAAATAAATGTAAAATAATAAGTGCAAAAGTTTCGATGGTATTGATGTAATTTCCTTCACCGTCAAAAAGCCCAAGTCTATCAGCATCACCATCAAAAGCAATTCCGACATCATAATTATTCTCTAATAGCTGTATTTGCATTTTCTCGAGATTTTTTGGTATAGGTTCTGGCTGGCCCATACCCGGAAATGATGGGTTAGGGTGTTCATGTAATTCAGTGACACTTGTTTGATTATTATCAAAGAAGTTGTCTAAATAACCTATTCCTGCACCATACATATAGTCTACAAGAATATTTAAATTACATGAATTAATTAACTCCAAATCAACGAATTTTTTTATATTAGCAATATAGTTTGGTTTTGGATCAAAAGTTGATAATAGATATTTTTTAGATTTAGTTACGATATTAGAGTTTACTTTAGATATTTCTTTTTCTACTTGTCTAATCACATCTAAAGAAGCACTTCCCCCATATTCAGACTTGTATTTTATTCCATTCCAGTTATAAGGATTATGGCTTGAAGTAACTATTAGAGCCCCACCTGCATTTTGATCGATTACACCAAAACTAAGAGAAGGTGTTGGTGAAAATTTATCAGATAAGAGACAGGGTATTGAATTGGCAGTCAATATTTTTGCTACTTCTTTCGCATAAAAATCAGAATCTTTTCTTGTATCGTATCCAACTATAATTGGTTTATTATTTTGATTTGTATTAATCAAATAATTTGATAGACCTTGAATACATTCTCTAACTGTTTGAATATTAAATCCTTGGCCCATAATGTCACGCCAGCCATCTGTTCCAAATTTGATATCCAAAATATCTCCTACAAATGCTCTTTAATTAATTGTGCAATATCAATTGATTCCCAAGGTAAATCTAAGTCATCTCTACCAAAATGCCCATATGAAGCTGTTGGGCCAAATATAGGATTTCTGAGATTCATATTATTTATTATAGCCTGGGGCCGAAGATCGAAGTATGTGTTCACAATTTCAGATATCTTGTCATCAGATAGATTTGATGTTCCAAAGGTTTCGACACTGACTGATATGGGTTTTGCCATACCAATTGCATACGAAATTTGCACTTCAGCTCGTTCTGCAATACCGGCAGCAACTAAATTTTTGGCTACATGCCTTGCTGCGTATGCACCAGACCTGTCAACCTTTGTAGGATCTTTCCCAGAGAAGGCTCCGCCTCCATGACGAGCGCTTCCACCGTATGTGTCCACTAGAATCTTTCTACCTGTAAGGCCGGTATCCGCATTCGGTCCTCCTAATACAAAAAGACCTGAGGGATTGATTTTTATTTCAGTAAATTCATCAATCATGGATTTGGGTATTATGGGCTCAATTACAAATGATCGCAATTCTTTTTCTAGTTGATCATATTTTACATCTGGACTATGTTGAGCAGAAAGAATAATGGTGTGTATTCTTTTAGGTTTACCATGTGAATATTCTACAGTAACCTGAGATTTTCCATCTGGCCTTAAATAATTTAAAGTAGAACTTTTTCGTACTTCAGCAAGTTTTCTTGTTAATTTATGAGCTAGAGAAATTGGCAATGGCATAAGTTCAGCAGTTTCATTACAAGCATACCCTACCATCATGCCTTGATCTCCTGCCCCAATTGTTTCATTTTCATTTTCATTTTTGGATTGTCGTGCTTCAAGAGATTTACTTACAGCTGAAGAGATTTCCGGAGATTGTTCTTTTACTGAAACCATTACACCGCATGTGTTGTAATCTATTCCAAATTCAGCATCAGTATATCCAATATTTTTTAGTGTTGAGCGGACAATATCAGGAATATCGACGTACGTTTTAGTGGTCATCTCACCCATAATAATTACTAATCCTGTAGTTACACATGTTTCACATGCTACTCGTGCATTAGGGTCTTGCGCTAATACTGAGTCTAAAATAGCATCAGATATTTGATCACAAACTTTATCTGGATGGCCTTCAGTTACAGATTCAGATGTAAACAAAAAACTATTTGAATCATTAAAAGTAGATACCATATTTCTCTCTTTCTAAGTTCCTGTAGTCCAGCTATGTAGATATTTAATTTGTTCTTGAGTTAAATTGTCTATAGATACACCCATGGTGGATAATTTGAGTCTTCCTATTTCTTCATCTATTTCTTTTGGTACATCATGAACAGAAATTGATAATTTTTCACTAAATTTAATTATATGTTCTACGCATAACGCCTGATTAGCAAAACTCATATCCATTACACTAGAAGGATGTCCTTCAGCAGCGGCAAGATTTACTAATCGCCCTTCTGCAAGTAAATTTATTTTTTTATCTCGTACAGTAAATTGTTCGATGTATTGTCTTGTAACTTTGGAAGATGAAGATATGTCTTGTAGTCCTGGAATATTAATTTCAACATTAAAATGCCCACTATTAGCTATAATTGCTCCGTCTTTCATATTTATCATATGGTTTGTGTCAATTGCTTTTATTCCCCCAGTAGCAGTTATAAATATATCTCCAATAGTGGAAGCTTCTTCCATAGGCATTACAGAAAAACCATCCATTATTGCTTCTAGTGCCCTCGTAGGATCAACTTCTGTCACGATAACATTTGAACCTAGTCCCCTAGCTCTTGAAGCAATACCTCTTCCACACCATCCATATCCAGCGATTACAACTTTTCTGCCAGACCAAAGTATATTTGTTGCTCTTGTGATTCCGTCTAGTGTGCTTTGGCCTGTTCCGTATCGATTGTCAAAAAGATGTTTAGTAGCAGCTTCATTTACTGCAATAATTGGATATATTAGTTTGTTTTCACCAGATAGGGCTTTTAATCGTATAACTCCAGTGGTTGTTTCCTCAGTACCTCCAACGATTGAGGTACTGTATTCCTTAGGGTTGTTATGTATTACAGAAACTAAATCTGCTCCGTCATCCATAGTTATATTAGGTTTGGATGAAAGAGTGGATTTTATATGTTTGTAATATGTGTCATTATCTTCACCTTTTATTGCAAATGTTGAAATACCATATTCTTTGACTAATGCTGCAGCAACGTCGTCTTGTGTGCTTAAAGGGTTGCTAGCACAGAGTAATACGTTTGCTCCTCCACTTTGTAAGGTGATCATTAAATTTGCAGTTTCTGTTGTTACATGTAGACATGCAGCAATTGTTATTCCCTTTAAAGGTTTTTCTTTATCAAATCGTTTTTTAATCGAATTAAGTACAGGCATATCTGTTGCAGCCCAATTAATTCTTTCAATTCCAACGTTAGATAATTCGTGATTTGCGATATCATTTTCTATCATATTAGATGCCATTCATTACTCCTAGGGAAAATTTTTACACAAATAGCTGGTAGCATATTAAATTACTATTTAAGACGAGCAATCATTTTCTTTGAAACATAAAAAAGGCTAAGACTTATCAGTCGATTCTTTTTTTGTTGTTTTTTTCGCAGTAGTAGTTTTCGCAGTAGTAGTTTTCGCAGTTGTTTTTTTCGTAGTAGCTGCTTTTTTGGTAGTAGCTGCTTTTTTGGTAGCAGCAGGTTTTTTGGTAGCAGCAGGTTTTTTAACTTCTGCGACAGTTTCTACTATTTCATTACGATTTGTTCGTGCAGGGGTTCTGGTTTTTATAACTGGATTTTCTAACCTAGTCTTTATCTGCAACTTATTTGATCTTTTTCGTCTCTTCATTAAAGATACGCGTTTTGTTTTATTCACGATTACCTCAGTTCTAATTAATTAATTACTCTGCTGGGTAGCCTTTGGCTATCCAGGACGGAGTTCCTTCTTCTATATTAAACAATCTTTCTGATTCTATACCCATAGATGCTGCCAATTCACATGCTAAAGCACTCCTTACTCCTGCTGCGCAAATGAACAATAAAGGTCCAGAATCAGGTAGTTGATCAATTTTTGAAATAATTTCATCAACTGGTATATGTATTGCATTTTTCACATGGCCACTATCCCATTCGTCTTGTTGTCTAACATCGACAATTGTACATTCTTCACTATCAATTTTCTCCTTTGCAGTGTCTATATTGATTCTTTGGAATGGTTCGCCTGTATTAGAACTCATAAAATTCTCCTTGTACTTTTTATAAACTTGATTAATAAGTATTATTGAATGGTGGATATATTATACCAGACTCAGTAATAAATCCAGAAATATTTTCACAAGGAGTTATGTCTGTTGTTATATTTGATACTGAGATGGCTTTAGGTGATATCTCTGAATCATTAAAGTTTATAACTTCTTCCCTGTTTCGTTCTTCAATTGGGAAAGAACTCCCGTCTGGTGACTCCGTATCAATTATTGATGTCGGGGCTGCAACATAAAATGGAATGTTATTGTTTTGAGCAATTACGCTAAGTGAGTAAGTTCCTATTTCATTTGCAAAATCACCGTTTTTCGCTATCCTTTGAGCTCCTACAATAATAGAATCAATTTTTTTATTTACCATCATGTAGCCTGCTGCTGAATCAACAATTAAGTTTGTTGGTATACCTAGTTGTACTAACTCCCATGTGGTTAGCCTTGCGCCGTGTAAAAATGGACGGGTTTCTGTCACAATAACATTAATCTTTTTCCCAGATTCATATGCTTTTCGTATTATACCTAGAGCTGTGCCATACCCAGAAGTTGCTAGTGCTCCAGTATTACCATGAGTTAATATTGTTTGTCCGGTAGATATTAGATTTTCACCGAAATTTGCTATTCGATAGTTAATAGATAGATCTTCTTTATGTATCTTTTCAGCCTCGCTTTGCACAAAATCTTTCATTTCTTGTACAGTTGAGAGTGAACTTAATTTACCAAAAATTTTATCAATGACTTTCAATAAACTAGACATAGATGGTCGAGAATTGATAATTTCATAAGTGATATTTTCTAGATATTCTAAAAATTTTTGAACATCATTAGTAGAAACACTCTTTGCAGCTAAAGTCAAAGCATATGCAGCTGCAATGCTAAGAACAGACCCACCTCTAATTGACATAGATTTGATACTATCTAATACATCAACATAATTATTTGCAATAATTACCGCTTGTTCTTTTGGAAGCTTAGTTTGGTCGAGTATTTTTAATCGTTCATTTGACCATTCTAGAGGATAAATTTCTGGCATATCTCCCTTTCTCTAATACACAACAATAGATCTACCAAGAATTTCTCCATTAGATAGTGATTCGTATGCTTCATTAATCTCATCGAATTTATATCGTTTGGTGATTAGTTTGTCGAGTGGGAATTGTCCATTTTTATACCAATCTAGGAACATTGGGAAATCGGTATCAGGGTATGTTGCCCCTAAACTTCCTCTGTAAAGTCTTTGACCACCAACAAATAATCTAGGTGGAATGGACATTGTGTGATTCCCATGTGGTAATCCTATTAACACAGATGTTCCTCCAAGATTATTTGCTCCAGAACCACCTGATCTAGTAGATTCAAGAATTTGCTCGTTAGTGATTTTGACACCAATTGCATCGAAGGCATAGTCTACGCCGCCATTTGTGATATCTTTAATTTGTTCAATCGGATCATTTTCAGACGCATTGATTAAATGAGTTGCTCCAAATTCTTGTGCAAATTTTAATTTTTCACTATCTAGGTCTACAGCGATCACTGGATTTGCTTTGCTAATAGAAGCTGCCTGTATTGCGCATAATCCAACTCCGCCAACTCCAAATACTGCAACTGATTCACCAGGTTTTACTTGTGCAGTATTTATCACTGCTCCTGCACCTGTTAAAACTGCACATCCAACAATACAAGATATATCCGTTGGATATTCCTTAGAAATGGGTACCACATAATCGCTATTTGTTAAAACATCTTCACCTAAAGTGTAAACATTTCCATTAACCGGGGTTTCATGATACGAAGCACCAGTAAGTTCGGCAGGTATAGATCCTTGTGTTTCGACTCGCTTAACCCACGTAACGATTACATGATCACCTTCAGAAACATGAGAAACATTTTTACCAGTTTTTGTAACAATTCCAGTGCCTTCGTGGCCAAGTACAAGTGGTCTGGGAAGGTTTGGGTTTGCCATTTGGTGAAGTTGTGAATGACAGACCCCGCTAGAGTACATTTTTACTATTACTTGATTTTCACTGGGATCAGGAACTTCTAAATCGACAAGTTCTAATGGCCCATCTAAGGTAAATTGAACTGCTGCTTTTGTTTTCAAAATTACTCCTTGTAAATAAAAGTTAATATAAATTATAACCGGAAAATTTGGGATTACTATTGTAACATAAAAAGTATATTTTTAATCTATTTTGGTGTAATTCAAAATGTTAATTTTTCTAATCTTGACACAACTTTCTATAGGTAATAATATATCAGTCTGATCAGCTTCTGGCGTGTCCGTTTGCTGATTTCGTACGTAAAGTTGTTATTGTATTTAAGGAGGAAAATGTGAACCGATCTTTTCAACCACTTGGCGATAGAGTAGTTGTAAAACCTATCGAAAAGGAAGAAGTAACTAGTTCAGGGTTAGTACTACCCGATACTGCAAAGGAAAAACCACAAGAAGGTGAAATTGTTGCAGTTGGAAGAGGTAGAGTAACAGATGATGGTAAAACTATAGAACTTGAAGTAAAAGTGGGTAATATAGTTGTTTATTCAAAATATGCTGGTACAGAACTCAAAGAAGAAGGCGAGGATTATTTAGTACTTAGAGAGTCAGACATACTTGCTATAGTAGGATAATTCGTTAGGTAATAGAAAAAATAAATTGTTTTGGAGGAATTAAATATGGCTAAACAATTATCGTTTGGTGAAGAAGCGCGAAGATCTTTAAAAAAAGGAATTGATATTCTTGCAGATTCAGTTAGTGTGACTTTAGGACCTAGAGGTAGAAATGTTATTCTCGATAAAAAATTCGGCCCTCCTACTGTTTGTAGCGATGGTGTAACAATTGCTAAAGAAATTGAATTAGAAGAGCCTTTCGAAAATATGGGCGCACAGCTTTTAAAAGAAGCTGCAAGCAAAACTAATGATGTTGCTGGAGATGGCACGACTACTGCTACAGTTTTAGCACAAGCTTTAGTTACTGAAGGTTTTAAAAATGTTGCTGCTGGTGCTAACCCACTAGCATTAAAAAGAGGTATGGATAAAGCTGTTGAAAGTATTCGTACTGAATTAAGAAAACTATCACAAACCGTTGAAGGTAAGGAACAAATTGCTCAGGTTGCAGCTTTATCTGCACATGAACAAGAAGTTGGTGACTTGATTGCTGAAGTGATGGAAAAAGTAGGAAAAGATGGTGTAATTACTGTCGAAGAATCTCGTGGATTGCAATATGACGTAGAGTACGTTGAAGGTATGCAGTTTGACCGAGGTTACATAAGTCCTTATATGGTTACAAATCCTGAAAGAATGGAAGCAATCAATGATGACCCTTATATTTTAATTACTGATAAGAAAATAACTGCTGTATCTGATGTTTTACCTGCATTAGAAAAAGTCCTACAAATAACTAAAAATGTGGTTATTATTGCTGAAGATATTGAAGGCGAAGCATTGGCTACGATGGTTGTAAACAAATTAAGAGGTACTCTCAACGTTATTGCTGTGAAAGCACCAGGATTTGGAGAAAGAAGAAAAGCTATGTTGGAAGATATGGCTATATTAACTGGTGGACATGTGATCAGTGAAGAAGTTGGAAGAAAACTTGATTCTGTTACTGTTGAAGATCTCGGTCGAGCAAGAAGAGTTGTTTCTACAAAAGAGGAAACAACTGTTGTTGAAGGACACGGTTCAGATGAGGCAATTCAGGGAAGAATTAATCAAATTAAAGCTCAAATTGAAGAAACTACATCAGAGTTTGATCGTGAAAAATTACAAGAGCGATTAGCAAAACTTTCTGGTGGTGTTGCAATTATACAAGTTGGAGCAGCTACTGAAGTTGAGTTAAAAGAGAAAAAAGCTCGTGTAGAAGATGCATTATCAGCAACTAGATCTGCAGTTGAAGAAGGTATAGTACCAGGCGGAGGATGTGGATTAGTTCGAGCATCTCAGTCAGTGTCAAAACTTAAGTTAACTGGAGATGAAGCAACTGGTGCACAGATTGTGTTAAAAGCAATAGATGAACCAATAAGAGTAATTTCATTTAATTCAGGTGCTGAAGGTTCCGTAATTTTAGATGCCATTAAAAAAGGTAAAGGTGATTATGGATACGATGCAGAAAATGAAAAATTTGGTTCAATGATGGAATTTGGTATCATGGATCCAACCAAAGTTACAAGAGCGGCAGTTGAAAATTCAGTGAGTGTTGCTGCAATGATATTGACCACAGAGTCATTAGTAACTGAAATTCCTAGTAAAGCTCCAGCTATGCCAGCTGGCCCACCAATGGATTACTAATACACTGGATTAATAATGAATATATCAATAGAGGGTACTTAAAATATTATGAGTGCCCTCTATTTGTAAAAAATGTCCCTATTATTCAGATTCTTTTATTGTAAATAACAACTTGCTGAGTGATACTATCAGACAATAGAGAAAAAGTAGTGGAGGATTTATATGACAGATTTGCGCAAATCGGCTGCAATTGTAGGTGCTTATGAACACCCAGTTAGATATGCTCCTGATAAGAGTGAAACTTTAATAATGGCAGAAAGTATTATCGGGGCTTTAGCAGATGCAGGATTGGAAAAAAAAGACGTAGATGCTATTTTTAGTGCTGGTGGATTAAGTGGATATAATTTGGTTGATTATCTTAATATGCAGCCTAAATATGCAGATTTTACTACTGTAGGCGGTGCATCTTTTGAATTTCATTTATCTCACGCAGTAACTGCTATTGCTGCAGGAAGAATCAATTGTGCTGTTATAGTATATGCTTCAACTCCCCGAGTGACTGGCACATTAGTTGGAACAGGAGGATTTGCTCGAAATGGATCAACTCTTTCCGATCCCGTACCAGGAAGTTTCGAAGATCTATATGGAAAAACAACAGTTGGGCTATATGCCATGATTGCTAGAAGACATATGCACCAATATGGAACAACAAGTGAACAGTTGGCAGAAGTTGCAGTTGCTATGAGAAAACATGCTGGATTAAATCCCAATGCATTATTCAGAGATCCCATAACTGTTGAAGATGTATTGGCATCAAGGATTATTTCCGACCCGTTACATTTAAATGATTGTTGTATTATCTCTGATGGTGGAGGTGCTGTTGTTGTTGCCTCTCCTGAAGTTGCAAGAAATTGTAAAACTAAGCCTGCCTGGGTTTTAGGTATGGCTGAAGCTATAGCACACCAAGGTGCTGGTAAGAGAGATTTGATTAACATTGCTGCGGCACAAACAGGGGCTCCAGCTATGGAAATGGCAGGAGTAAAACATAAAGATTTGGACATGGCTATGATTTATGATTCATTTACAATTACCGTGGTTGAAACTTTAGAGGATCTAGGATTTTGTAAAAAAGGTGAAGGTGGAGACTTTGTAAGTGGTGGGAGAATTGAATTGGGAGGAGAATTACCCCTAAATCCTGATGGAGGGGGGCTTTCTTCGAATCATCCAGGTATGAGAGGTATGTTTTTACTTATAGAGGCCACAAGGCAACTTCGAGGGGATTTTGCAGGTACTCCAAGACAAGTTGAAAATTGTAATCTCGTTCTGGCACATGGAACAGGTGGCGCGTTAGGTGATAGGCATAGTGGCGGCACTATTATTCTAGGAGGTGATTAAATGGTAAACCAAAGTCAATGGAAAAAACCCTTACCAACTATAACAGGAGAAACTAGAAAATTTTGGGATGCTGCGAGAAAAGGGCACTTGATGATTCAGCATTGTGAACCTTGTGGATATCAATGGTATCCCAGAGGATTTTGTTCAGGATGTTGGTCCAAAGAAATAGATTATGTTGAGGCTAAAGGTACTGGAAAAGTTTGGACTTACACAATTACTTATCAAAATAGGACTCCAGGGTTTAATGAAGAAGTTCCGTATGTACTAGCTTTAGTTGAACTTGATGAAGGAGTTAAATTATTTACTAATATAATTAATTGCGACCCTAAAAGTGTCACAATTGGTATGGATGTAAAAGTAACATTTGTTCAGGCAACAAATCAAATTCACGTACCTATGTTTGAGCCTTTATAGCCAACCAGGTTGGTCTATAGTCATTTTTTGATTTTTGATATCTATTTCAAGAACTACCGACTTTATAGCAGGTATGAGAATTTCTTCATTTTTATCATTTGTTATAACATAGACATCATTTGCACCAGTAGTGAGAATATTAGATATTGTGCCTAGATGTTCTTGGTTAATGTTTAAAACGTCCAAACCGATTAATTCATAATAATAATATGTATCATTTTGTTGATGTGGGGTTTGTGAAGGTTTTACGTAAATAAATTTATCTTTAAGTGTTTTTGCTTTTTCGGGGGTATTGCAGTTATCTAGTAGTAATATGTAATACCACTTTTGTTTAGAAGCTTTTTGAATTAATACTTCTTGGTTGTTCAATATTATTTTGCTGCCAGTGGCAAACCGAGACGCAACATCAGAAAGAGGCCTAACTTTAACTTGGCCTTTAATACCAAAAATAGAAAAAATTTGACCAACAGCTACAAGATCTGTTTCCATCATTAAAGGTTAGAGAATTTCTAAATTAACTCTGGTTCCTGCTTTAACTGCAGCTACTCTTAGGAGAACTCTTATTGCTTGAGCAACTCTTCCCTCACGGCCTATTAATTTACCTTTGTCTTCTTCAGCCACTGTGAGTTTAAGAATAACCTTACCTTCGTCGTCCTCTTCTTCCTCCACTACCACCTCATCTGGGTTACTAGCTAAGGATTTAGCGATGTATTCAACGAGTTCTTTCATAATAAACCAACCCTCTATTCTTTCGTAGTTTGGTTAAGAATACTTTTCATTGCGTCAGAAGGCTGAGCTCCTTTAGCAATCCATTCATCTATTTTAGTATGGTTTAAGTTAATTGTGGGTGGATCAGTTTTAGGGTCGTATGTTCCAACGAGTTCAATAAATGCTCCATCTCTTGGAGCGCGAGAATCAGCTACGACAACTCTATATGAAGGTTGCTTTTTTGCGCCAACACGTTTTAATCTTATTTTTAGCATGTAAAACCTTATTAGTACTATATGAGCTAGAAAGGAAATTTTATCTTTGTTCCTCATTATTGTCAAACTTGTGAATATTTTTTTCTTATGTTAGGTTTGGTTTAGATTGAAAAGAGAATTAATTTGCTGAATTCATTAAGAAACCCAATAGTATTTTTATTAACAGCTATATTGTTATTTAGCTTGTTCCCTTTCGCTACTTTTGTTGCATCTATACCCTTGATTGAAAAACAGTGGGGCTTAATAAATACTGAAGTTGGTGCAATCAGTGGGGTTTATTTTTTGGGATATGTATTAGGGGCTATTTTATTGGTTCCAATATCAGATAAATATTCAACGAAAAACACTCTCTTTTTTGCTGTATCTGTTTCTGCATTTTCACATCTTGCTTTTAGTATATTTGCAAATGGATTACTTTCGGCATTGTTATTAAGGTTCATAAGTGGAGCAGCATTTTCTGGGGTCTATGTCATTGGTCAAAAAATTATTGGGCAGAACACATCTGCTGAGTCGAGAGGCTCTTCAATTGGATTATATGTAACAGGGTTTTATGCAGGTGGTGGCCTTTCTTTATTGTTAGCAGGGTATTTATTACTTATTTTGTCTTGGGAAACAGTTTATTTATTAGTTTCGTGTATTTCTATTATGAGTGTTTTATTAGCATTAATTTTTATTATTAAAATTGACCTTCTTCCAACAAATCCTGGTTCTGCATTTATAAATCCTAAAGTTTTGTTAAATAAAAAATTATTTGTTGCTTCATTTAGTTATGCAATGCATGCATGGGAGTTATACATAATGAGAATGTGGTTTCCTGTATTTTTGGCATACTTATATATCGAATCTGGTTCAGGATTAAATTCTAGTGCTTCCCTAGCAGCAACAATAGCTGGAATTATATCTATTGTTGCGTCGTTTACTCCTCTTCTTGGAGCATCATATTCCGATGGGAAAAATAGAGCAAAAATTGCAATAGTTATACTTGCTATTAGTAGTGTGCTTTCTTTGATTATTGGTTTGACGGTTTTATTGCCAATAATCTTTGCGATTATTATTGGGTTTATTTGGACGTTGTTTGTTGGTTCTGATTCGGCAATATATACTACGTTAATTACAGAAAACGCTAAACCTGAGGAATTAGGGTCTAGTTTGGCAGTACATACAATATTTGCTTTTGGCACAGCTGCAATTTCACCCCTAGTATTTGGGATAATATTAGATATTTTTGGACGGAATGAATTAGGTTGGTTTATAGGATTTTTTACTTCTTCGGTATGTGCATTATTTGCTATGCTGTTTTTGTATTTGGTTTACGTTCGTAATGAGTGATCTAAATTAGGTTTATTTATACTTAGAAACATTAAACTTGAGCAAGTTAATGTAATAATAAACAAACTGAATGGGATTAAATAAGATCCATTAATGCTAAATAGAAGACCTGCAATAAATGGACCTGCTGCTCTACTTAATAATTGAAAAGGCAAGCTAAATCCTCTTATAGTAGCAAGGATATTTCTGTCAAAATATTCTGACCAAGCAACTGCATTTAACAATTGTTCTCCTCCAATATTTAATCCATAGATAATAGCAAAGAGTAAAGCTACCGGTATAGATGTTGCTTGAAGCAAGATAACTGTTGCTAATGCTGCTCCAAAAGATGAAATTGCTAAACAGTATTTCACTGCAATTCTATCTACAAAATATCCCCAAACGAATCGTCCACCTATGCCGGAGAGAGCATGTATACTAACAATTAAAGCTGCAGTATATGCAGAAAAGTTATTGTCTAGTAGATAACTCAATTCATGAACAACTATACCTGTTATAGCAAGTCCATTAAGATTAAAAGCAATAATTAACTGCCAGAAAACAATTGTTTTCATTGCACTATATCCTTCTGATATTTCATTATTACTTACATGTACTTCTTGATAGTTATTATCCATTGGAATACCATCGGGTAGTAATCCGATATCTTCAGGCCTTCTTTTCATAAAAAACGATGCAGGAATTATTGTTATTAAGGTAAATCCTGATATAAAAAACCATCCGTATTTCCATCCGTAGTTATCCATTAAGATAGCCATAATTGGTGTTATAAAAACACCGACTAATACTCCACCCATAGTTCCAAAAGCTAAGGCTTTTCCACGTTTTTTTATAAACCACTTAGGAATAACTGATCCGATAGCAAATTCACCTGCCCCGGCTGAAGCAAATCCTCCAGCTATTCCAAAAAGGACGAGGAATTGCCATGGAGAATATACTTTGGTAATTAAATAGGTACAGAGCGAAGCAGTCAATCCAGAAAAAAACATAATCCTGCCTATACCGTATCGATCTATTATTGGACCTATCAATACACTTAATAGACCACCGACAATTATTCGAAAAGACATTCCAAGTGAAATTATTGCCCTGCTCCATTTTAAAGAAACCGACATAGGTTTAATAAATGTTGTATATCCAAATTGCATCATTGTGCCAGACCCGGTACTAGATAGCATAATGGCAGCTACAATTACCCATCCATAATATAATCGGTGTTTAGTTTTTATAATTGACTCCTAATGTGGGTATAGATGCTTGTATTTACAACCTTAGAACCATAATATTTATCGAGAGTTTTTACAATAGTTTTGGAGGATTTTATGAAAGCGATTCAAGTGAAAGAATTTGGCGGGAGTGAGGTTTTAAATTATACGGATGTAGATATCCCCTCAATATCTAGTAACGAAGTTTTGATAAAACATGAATCTATAGGTGTTAATTTTATTGATATTTACCAGAGATCTGGAGCATATCCTATGGATTTACCATTTATTCCAGGTTCAGAAGGTGCCGGTATAATTGCAGAAGTAGGTAAAGACATAAAAGATTTTAAAGTTGGAGATAAGGTTGCATATTCTATGGCCAGTGGTGGATATGCTGAATATACTAAGGTTGCAGAAAATACTGTTGTTCCAGTCCCAGAAAGTATTGATTTTACCATAGCTGCTGCATCAATTTTACAAGGAATGACCGCCCATTATTTAGCGTATTCTACATTTGAATTACAGCCAGAGCACACATGTTTAATTCATGCAGGCGCTGGAGGAGTTGGGTTACTCCTTATACAAATGGCAAAAAATATTGGAGCTAAAGTTATAACCACGGTTTCAACAGAAGAAAAAAAACAATTAGCACTAGAAGCAGGTGCAGATGAAGTGGTTATATATACTAAGCAAAATTTTGTGGACGAAGTAAGCAAAATTACCAATGGAAAGGGATTGCCGGTTGTTTATGATTCTGTTGGTAATACTACATTTGATGGGAGCATAGACTGTCTACAATCTCGTGGATATATGGTTCTTTATGGTCAATCAAGTGGTGCAGTATCTCCAGTAGACCCTCAGTTATTAAATAGAAAAGGTTCTATATACTTAACACGACCTAGTTTGGGAGCTTATATGCAGTCTAGAGACGAATTAAATTGGCGTTCGGGAGATATTTTTAAATGGATAGAAGAAGGAAAGTTAAATGTGAGAATAGGTTTGTCTTTACCTCTTTCTAAAGCAGCCCAAGCACAGGATGATTTGGGCTCTCGAAAAACCACTGGTAAAGTAGTTCTTATCCCATAATCATAGATTTTTGAAATGTAGTATTTTAGCAGTCAAGGATCCAATATTGATCGATATAGCAATGCCATATGACCAAGTTAATAAACAGATTACTGATTGAAGAGATCCATAAATTATTTCTATTTGTGGATTAATTTCAAAATACCAGCTAAGTATTGTTGTACATAGATGAACACCACAGCTAGCAACAAAAGATCCATAAAATATAAATAATGGTTTCACTTTAGTATATAGAGCTGCTCGAAACACCAAATACATTGCCAAACTTGTGAATATTAGTTTGGTTGTAATAATAAGTATCCAAATAAAAAAATTAGTATCCTGATCTATTGTGGGAAAAGTGAAAATTTTGAAATGAATTGTTGGGATAAATGAAATAGTAGAACTATTTAATAGAACTAATATAGAGATAAAAATATAGGTATAGAAAAGCATTTTAATATCAATTAACCATTTTGAAATGTAAGATGGTCCTTCATGATCGATTCCCCATACATAATTAAATGTGTTTCTAATAGCACTGAAGACACTTAAAGTAGTTATTAACAATCCAATCATTCCTAGAAGACTGCCAATTTGGTTATTTTGTGCAGAATTTAGTATTTGTACTTCTATGAATTCTTGAGAGAATGCTGGAATTATCGTGCTAATAAAACCTTCAACCAAAAGCATTTGAGTATCTTTATCTTGTGTTGTATATTCTCCTACTGACCCAATAAGCAATATAATTGGAAACATGGAAAAGAATAACCAGAAAGCTATTGAAGATGCGAAATAATGTGATTTGGTTTCAAAAAAGTGTTTTATAAAATATCTCATAACGAATGTTATAAATCTTTACTTTTAATTTGTAAAATACTTTATGCTTATTTTGTATCTATTCTATTGGTTTCGTAAAGCTGTTATTGGATCTAGTAATGATGCTCTCCATGCTGGATATAAACCAGAAACAATACCAACAAAAGAAGCTACAGTAAAAGCAAGAATTATACTCCAAGGGGTAATAATCGTTATCAAAGGAGTATCAGCAATTTGATAGCCGTTCAATAATGTTGATCCAGTGATTCCTATTAATATACCTGCAATACCCCCTAAAATTGATAGAGCAAGTGCCTCTATAAGAAATTGAAGTGCAATATCTGGCCCTGTCGCACCAATTGCTCTCCTGATACCTATTTCTCTTGTTCTTTCTGTTACAGACACAAGCATTATATTCATAACTCCAATTCCCCCAACAAATAACGATATTCCGGCGATACTACCCAGTAATAGCGATATAGTTGTTCCGATTTCATTAACTGTTTCTAATAATTGGGTTTGGCTTGTTACAGTAAAATCAGGTTCATCAACTTGATGATGCCTTTTTAAAAATTCTGTTATAAATTCAGAAACTGTTTCTTGATCAATATTTGGTGAAGTTTTGATAGTTATTTGGTTTATAATTGTTTTTCCTGAGATGTTTTGCAGACCTTTCAATCGCTTTTGTGCGGAACTGACTGGTATGAAAACATAATCATCTTGTACGCTTTCTCCTCCAGTTGGTAGCAATACCCCAATGACCTTAAAGTTGAATGAAATTCTTCCATTAAAAAATGAAGTTCGAATTGTTTTTCCTATAGGATTTTCTTCAGGAAATAGAGCATTTGCAATATTTGAACCTAGTACCATATATAAAGAACCTGATGAAACGTCTTTTGATGAAATAAATGATCCTTCAGATAAGGATAAATTTCGTACCTTAAGATAATCACTATCGGTACCAACTAGGTCTATCTCTTGATTTAAGGGCCCTACAATTGCCTGGGCATTTCCTATATTTAATTGTGGAGCAGCGGCTTCTACACCAGGTAAATTAGCTTCACGTATGGCTAGAACGTCTTCTGCAAATAATGTTCGAGCGCTACCTCGGCGACCTCTAACTCCTGCTTCAGAAGATGAACCAGGGCTAATAAATAATAAATCTGTACCAAGATTAGTAATTTCTTCTTTAATCCCTGCTTGAGTTCCTTGTCCTATGGATATCAGAATGATTACTGAACCAACACCGATAAGTAAACCTAACATGGTAAGAAAGCTTCTTAAACCATTTGCGCTTATTGCTTTAAATGCAGTTAAAAACCCATCAAATAAACTCATAAAACCAAACCATTATTTTTTGTGTATGAATCTTCGGTAATATTTCCATCACTCATCTTTATTTGTCGTTCAGCTAAAGATGCAATATGTGGTTCATGAGTAACTAAAACAATAGTTATTCCTTGTTCTTTAGCCAATTTAATCAAAATATCCATAACTTCAGTACTGGTTTTTGTATCTAATGCACCAGTGGGTTCATCAGCAAGAATGATCTTGGGGTTTATAACAATGGATCTTGCTATTGCTACTCTTTGTTGTTCTCCACCTGAAAGTTGATTAGGTGTATGGTATATTCTTTCTGCTAATCCCAGCATTGCTAATGCAGTGGCTGCTTTTATTCTTCTGTTAGGATCTTTTTGATAAATCAAAGGTAATTCAACCTGCTCCAAAGCAGTTAGGCGTGGTAGTAGATTATAACTTTGAAAAATAAATCCAAAAATCTTTCCCCGCAGTCGTGATAATTGAAAATCAGATAATGAGCCGATATCTGCGGTATCAATAAAATACCTTCCAGAAGTTGGAGAATCTAAGCATCCTATAACGTTCATTAAACTACTTTTTCCTGATCCTGATTGTCCGGTAATAGCTATAATTTCTCCGTCTGGAATTGATAAATCAATTCCATTCAGGGCTTTTACTGGACCTGCATCAGTTATGTATTCTTTTGTGATATTTTCGAGTTTTATCATCGTATTCTTCTGATATTGGGTGTTTCAAGAGATGTATCTTCCTTTTCCTTTTCCCCAGCGGTATCTGCGGTGGATGATACTATTTGTGATTCAATCAATATAATATTTCCTTCTTCAAGACCAGAAGTAATTTCCGTCTGAGAAACATCTGTAAATCCAGTGGTGATAAATTGTTTTTCTGAAGTTTTGGTTGTTTCATTTTGTAGTAGAACATAAGATTTTCCATCATCTTCTTTAATTGATTTTGAAGGTACCACTAAGACGTCTAATTTTATCTCAGTTATTATTGTTACTGAGCCATTCATACCAATATGAGGGGGTGTTGTATTTAATAAACTTCTAAAAGAATCTACTTGTTGTGTAGATCTATTTGCGCCTCGTTCAGATCTATTGCCACCAGATTGCATTAGTTCAAGGCATCCAGCCTCTTGTATTTGAGTTCTTTGTTCAGGTGTTAGATTTGCTATATCTCTTCGAGTTGAAATAGAGGTGCCAATGACTTTTTCCACACATGCTTGTAGTTTTTGTAAACCTTCATTTCTATTACCACTTCCTTCGGTTCTTCCTTCAGTTCTTTCTTCGGTTGAAATTCCTAAGGAAGTCAGAATAGGTTGTAAGTTTTCCATATTTAAAGATTCAATATTATTTCTATTAATAATATTTGCTTTTACTGGGTAAGAAACAACACCCTGGCTTACTTCGGGGATAAAACTTATGGTTGATATTTCAAAGAGATAGGATTGTTCTGGCAAAGCATTGAAGTTTGCTATACCAAACTGTCCGGTTTTTATATTAGGTAAATCTGTTTCAGATATATTCATATCTATACTTATCGAATCTAAATTAGATAGTATGAAGGCATTTGTGTTTGCAGTTACATTTTGGCCAAGAACTATATCAACACTCCCAATAGTTCCAGTAAATGGTGCTTTTAGGGTTAGGTCATTTATGGTTTCTTCAGCTTCTTCTAGAGTAATTTTTGCTTTTTCTATAGAAAATTGTAATTGTTTAATGTCTATTTCACTAAGGCCAGCTAGGTCTTCAGTATTGCGAGCATTTGCTACTGTTAAAGAAGCTTGTGCTTGATCTAAAGTGTTATTTGCTTGCTGTAACTCCTCAGTTGTTGGTTCAGCTAATAAGTCGGTATTCTGATCATTTTTATTTTGTAATCGTTTTTCTGCTACATCTAAAGATTCTTGAGAACTTACTTTAGCTTCATCTAATAGTTGTTTTTGCAATTTATGATTATCTAAAGCGTTTTTATAGGATGCGTCAGATTGTAACAAAGATGTTGTTAATGAATATAAATTGTTAGTAATAGCATTCACATTATTAATTTGATTGTTTAAAGCCTCTACTTTTATATCAGTCAGTGGTATATCATCTGGTCCACACACATCAACACCTGAGCTTTGATTAGATGTACAATAGTTTTGTCTGGCTACTCTTAGACTAGCCAATGTAGTATCTAGTTGTCGACTTGCTGTTATCACAGCTTTTTCTTGTGTGCTGATATTTGTGGCTGTTTCAAGGTTAGATTTAGTCAAATTTTCTAAGGTTATTTTGGCGTTATTAACTTGTTGTTTAGCGGTAGCAAGATCATATTCCATCGAAGACTTCTGTAAATTTGTAGCCCCAGCAAGTATATTATCCAATGCTATTTGAGCATTTAACACCTGAGATTGAGCAGTTATGATAGATTGACTATTAGATGCTGTTTCCAGTGCAGAAAGAGGCTGTGTTTGCTCTTGAAGTATTAATTCTGCTTCTTGAAGAGAAATCTTTGCACGATTTAAGGTTCTTTCAGAATCATTGTTTATTAATTTAGCTAATGGTTGATCTTTTTCTACATTATCTCCAATTGAAACGTATATTTCGGAAACTGTTCCAGATGTATTAAATCTGGTTTGTAATTGCTCTTTTGCGATAATTGTTGAAGCTGCTTCAACGGTTGTAGTTAAGTTAGTTTTTTCAACTATATGTTCTGTTGTTATTGTTTCAAAAACAGCTTTTTCATTGTCATTATTTATATAATCATATATAAAATAAGACCCTATTAAAGATATCACTACAAGAAATATAAGAACTTTTCTGAAGCGGTTAGGGTTTTTCCCGGACAATAAAGAGTCAATATCTATGTTTGTACTCATACTTACTCAATTCTTTTAACGTTTATTATTAATATATATTATAATAAACGAATAGTATTAGAAAATGTCAGATAAATCAGATAAAAGAGGAAAAATGGAAGAATTAGCTAATCAAAAATGTGTTGCTTGTGATAGAGGAGCTCCCAAGGCCGATGATGGACTGATTCATCAATTTTTACAAACATCTGATGATTGGGATCTTGTTAAGGAAGATGATATTCCTAAATTAATGAGAATATACAAATTTAATAATTTTAAATCTGCTTTAGAATTTTCTAATTTAATTGGAGACATGGCAGAAGAAGAAGGACATCATCCCTTAATAATTACAGAATGGGGTAAAGTTACTATTAAGTGGTGGACTCATAAAATAAAAAACCTTCATTTAAATGACCTTATTGCTGCTGCTAAAACTGAGAATTTATACATAAATGTTTCTCAATAGATTGAATCATCAATTCATCACAAGATTTACAAAGAATTATTCATGGATTTAATTTTAAAAAATCGAAATTTTCGAACCTTTGTTTTTGCACAAACATTTAGAGATATAACTCTAATGTTATTTGTTACGTCTAATGGTTGGTTAGTTTTGGATTTAACAGATTCAACAATATTTGTCGGTTTAGCTGCAGGTTGTGGTGGGCTAGGAATGCTTATTACTAGTTTGTTAGCTGGATCAATCGTCGACAGGGTGGATAGAAAAAAGATTTTAGCACTCAGTCATTTTATTTTATCTATAACTTTTCTTGTAGTAGTGCTTTTTATTTGGACAGGAAGTATTAATATATGGATTTTGTTACTCACTACATTTATAGATGGAAGTTGTACATCATTTAGATTTGTGTGTGGCGGCACAATTACTATGGATTTGGTGGGGTCTAAAGATCTTTCTCGTGCCACGGCAATCAATTTTTCTTGTATGACTATTACCGGTATCTTCATTACAGCTATTGGCGGTAATTTAATTGATAGGTACGGGTTTGAATCAACTTACTTATTAATGTCTATATGTGCATTTATTTCTAGTGTGATATTAATGTTAGGATTACCGAGTATATCTAAAAATATAACTGATGGTAACCGCACATCAATACAAGAATTAAGAGACGGGATTTCATATATAAAACAAAATAAACGAATTCGTTCTTTATTACTTTTGGGACTTAGTTCTGAAGTTTTTGGGTGGGCACATGAAAGTATGGTCCCGGTAGTAACTAAATATGTCTTAGGAGGAGGTTCCGTAGAACTTGGTTATATTTTAGCATCTGGGCAAGTCGGAGCATTAATTTCTACGTTAGTATTATCTAATTATCGAATTAAAAAAAACCGAACGCTAATATTATATTTAACATATATTTTATTTGGTTTATTCTTGATAGGTTTTGTTTGGTCAAAAATTTTATTATTGTCGATGCTTTTGTATTGTTTGGTATTTTTAGCAGTTGCAACATACGAAGTAGTGCTACATTCTTTGATGCAAACAATAGTACCTAATGTAATGAGAGGTCGAGTTGTTAGCTTTCAGATTTTAACTTGGGGGGCAACAGGAATATCAGGTTTTATGTTGGGAGTATTAGCTGGTTTCACGAGTCCACCCATAGCTATCACAATAAATACATCTATTCTTGTTTTAAACGGGACGAGAAATATAGTCAAAAAAATATTAACGAATAAAAGTATATTGAGTTACTGGCAGTAATTACCTATACTTTCATTATGGAATCTGGAGTTGATTTTTTTAAAGGGTGTTTAGTTTTTCTTTTATTTATATTAGTTGGTGCTACAATTGGTGGCTTGATAGCAACTATGTTCACTTACGTATATATTCAGGGAAGTGATTTAAAGAACGATCCCGGTGTGATATATGTATATTTGTCATATTCATTCATAGGAATAATTATTGGTTCAGTTGTAGGTTTTGTAGCATGTCAGGTAATGAATATAATTATCGAAAAGAAGCGCTATAATTATTGGAGATATGGGGGATAAAAAATGGATATTGTTGTATATATGTCACCCAGTTGTGATCATACAGATGAAATATTACAGTTGATGGAAGAATGTTTAGCAGAATGCGGTGTTAGTACGGGATATCAAACTGTAGAAACACGAGATTTCGAAGATGCAAAAGAGAAAAAAAGCTTAGGATGTCCAACAATTAGAACAAATGGAGTGGATATCGAGTATGGGCCCCAAGAACCTGAAGAATATACTTCAGGTTGCCGATATTATAATACATTAGATGGATGGAAACCCATGCCTCCAAAAAATCTTATTATTGGTGGAATTAAACGAGCCCAAGAGAAACTGTAAATTGTAGGGAGATCTATTATGGCGCTTAGTGGAGTAAGAATAAATTCAAGAGAAATATATGCTAAGGGTAAATCATATGGCAAATATGGACGATATGTTGAATTGAAGGGATATCTAGATTTTAAAGTTGATCCAACAATATCAGCAAATTTATCTATCAAAGATTTAGACTTAGCTCCTAGGGATTCAGATGGATTTGTGCAATTTTCTTCTAAGTTTATATTGGTTACTCCTGAAGATAATACCAAAGCAAGTGAAAGAATTATTGTTGATGTAGTAAATCGAGGAAGGGCGAGAGTTATTCCAACGTTTAATCGATCTGATGTAGCTGATCAACCAGAAGGAGATGGTTTTTTACTGAGTCATGGTTTTTCGGTGATTTCAATAGGTTGGCAGTGGGATGTTGTAGAAAGCGAACAATTATTAGGCTTAATTCCTCCATATGTGGACATGGAAGAATTTGAATTGCCTGGAGAAACTGTCGTACAAATTAGTCCTAATGTTGTACATACTGGGGCGTTGCTAGCAAATAGAATTCATATACCATACTCTGTAGCAGATTTAGACGATAACACCGCAAAACTTATTGTACGAGATTGGGAAGATGGTCCGGATACCCTAATAGATAGATCTAGATGGCATTTTGCAATCGAGGAAAATGGCACAATTAAACCTGACCAAGATCATATTTATTTTCCTGAAGGATTTATTCCTGGTAAATATTATTATGTGTCGTATCATCCAAAAATCGCACCTGTGGTTGGTACCGGGTTACTATCCTTACGAGATACAGCATCTTTTTTGAAAAGTGATAATAGTGTGAATCAATTTGGGAATAAGTTTAAATATGTTTATGCGTATGGAGTTTCTCAAACAGCACGAATGCTGAGGCATTTGTTATATTTAGGTTTGAATTCAGATGAAAATGGATCTATCGCATTCGATGCTATGCTTCCACATGTAGGTGGAAGTCGTATGGGTGAATTTAATCATAGGTTTGCTCAGCCTTCGCAACAAGCAGCTTCGGGTTTTGGACATACCTTTCCTTTTGATGATAATGATTCTGAAGATATATATTCTGGTAAAAAAGATGGATTACTGAATAAATTACGAGTATTAAATCAGGTTCCTAAAATTATATATACTAATTCTTCTTCAGAATACTGGAGAGGTGATGGATCTCTAGCCCACATACATCCGAATGGATATGATTTAGAACAAGCGTCTGAGTCTAGGAGGTATCATTTTTCAGGTACACAACATGGTGCTGGATATTTAGGTGAAGAAACGGTTGTAGTGGGAGGAGGAGCTCATGAAGTCAATGGTAGATATACTTTTAATGTGGTTGACTATCGGCCACTTTTGAGAGCTGCTCTTATAAATTTAGATCTTTGGGTACAACAAGGGATTGAGCCACCACTTAGCAAAAATCCTTCCATTGATAATGGTACTGCAATTTTACCTTCAGAATTCATGGAGGCATTTACAATGGTACCAGGAATTGAAAATCCTAGTCTAAATAAATTATGGGGAATTAGAGAAATACAAGAGGATGAACATTTTCAGTTGGGGATAGGATTTTATCCAGTAATAGAAGGCCGACGTTACCAAAATTATGTTGCAAACATTGATTCAGATGGAAATGAACTCGGTGGAATTCGTTTGCCTGATTTAGAAGTTCCAGTTGGTACGCACACAGGCTGGAATTTGCGTCATCCAGATTCAGGTTCTCCAGATGATATTATACCTATGAAAGGTATTTCTGTTGCCTTTGCTAATACAAAAGCCAATAAGAAAAAAAATCAAGATTCCAGACGATCTTTAGAGGAAAGATATGAGTCTAGAGAAAAATATTCTGAATTGGTACGCATATCAGCAAAAAAATTAGTAGATCAGAAATATCTTCTTAATGATGACATTGAAATTGTCTTAGAAGCTTGTATGGCAAGATATGATGCGGCAATAAATGCTGAGTTTTAATCAACTTTTAGAAATTCACCCATTTTTCTAATTCATCACTCAGTTGTTTTTCGATAAGGGTGTATTGCTGCCCAAATTCAGTTAGCTCTGAAATATTTTGTGTTTTAGTGGCATTATTTAGTTTAATTTCGAGATTTTTTAGTTTCTTTTCTAAATCTTTAATAAGATTTTCTTGTTGTTCAAATTTATATTTGTTTATTTTTTTAGATTTATTTTTGTTATTCTGATTGGTGTTTTTCCCCTTTTTTATATTAGATTTATTGGTAATTTCTTCCCATTGGTTGAAAGTTCCTTTAAATAAATTTATCTGATTGTTTTCTACAATTAGTAATTGTTCTGCAATATTATTAATAAATAAACGATCGTGAGATACAAATAATATTGCCCCTTCGTAGTTTTGTAATACTATTTCCATTGCTTCTCTACTTTGGATATCTAAATGTGTTGTTGGCTCATCCAAAATTAAAAAATTAGGATTTTGAATCATTGTTCGTGCAATTTGTAATCTAGTTAATTGTCCCCCACTCAATGAATCTACATTTTGAAAAACTTGTTCACCTATAAATAAAAAACGTGCTAGATAACTGCGTGCTTCGTTTATTGGAATGTTTTTTGCGTCTAAAAAAGCAGTTAATACATCAACATTTTCAGGAATAAATGATAAATTTTGATCTACATATCCATATGATATTTGGTGCCCAAAATTAATTATGCCATTTAAAGGGGGGATTTCTCCAACAATGGTTTTTAAGAAAGTAGTCTTACCAATACCATTTTTACCTACAAAAGCAGTCTTAGTTCCTCGAAGTAATTCTATGTCAGAAACAGTTAATAAGACTGTTTCTTTATTTTTTTCTATAAATCCAACATTTGCTTCATGTGTGCTTAAAATAACTCTACCAGTTCGCTTAGTTTCTAGATCAGGTAAATTTATTGACTGAGTTTTATTTGGTGCTTGTAATAACTGAATTCTATTTAATCTCGTTTCTCGGCCATGAGCTTGCCTTGATTTTTGGCCAGCTCTATATTTATCTATAAATGCTTGTTCTTTTTCTATAAATGCTTTTTGAGAATCATATTCTTTTTGCTGCCTCAATATAAATTCAGCCTTAAGTTTTTTATATTTAGTATAATTGCCAGGATAAGTAGTAATTGATTGGTTTTCTAGTTCCCAAATTGATGTAGTCACTTGATCAAGAAAGTGTCTATCATGAGAAACAACTAAGACTGCTGACTCATAATGATTAATAAAGTCTTCTAACCATCGTAAACTTTCAAAATCCAGGTAATTTGTTGGCTCATCTAATATAAGCAAGTCAGGTTTTTGCAATAAAGCTTTTGCTAAATTTGCTTTTGTTCTCTCACCACCACTAGCAGAATTAAAGGAATTTTCTAGAACATCTAATGTTAGATTTAATCCTGTAACGGTTTTATTAAATTCGGTTATGTATCTGTATCCACCTATCATTTCGTATTCATGTAATAGATTGAGATGAGTATTTTGAGTTGTAGGATTATTATTATTTTCCAGAGTTTTTGAACTATCTTCTATTTCATGTTCTAAATCGAGTATATTTTGAAAAACATGCATAATATGTGCTTTGACAGAAGAAGATTTTATATCTTCGGCAGTTTGAGGGACATAACCTATGGATAAATTTTTCTGTAATAGTAACTCTCCTTGTTGAAAATCTGTCTCGCCAACAAGAATCTTTACTAATGAAGTTTTTCCAGTTCCGTTAGCCCCAACAAGTCCAATTCTAGAGCGTTTATTTATATCTAAATTTATGTTAGACAGTATAGGTATATCGCCATAATGCAAATGAAGTTTTGAAGTCGACAAGATAGCCATTTATATCCCTAATTAATCTCTAAAATTTACATACTGTAAAGGTTGATCAATTTCCATATCCTTAATAAATTGGATAATTTTTTGCAAATCATCTCTATTTTTACCCGATACTCTAAGTTCTTCGCCTTCTATAGCAGTTTGAACTTTAATTTTTGTACCTCTTATTGCTTTAGTTATTTTTTGAGCAGTTTCTTTGTCTATCCCATTTTTAATGATAACTTGTTGCCTTAATGAATCACCTGTTGCTTTATCTGCAGTCTGAAAATCTAATGCTTTTTGATCTATTCCTCTTCGAATAAAGTTTGTTTGAATTAAATCATCAAGTTGGGATAATTTCATATTGTCATCTGCTGTAACTGTCATGGTGTGTTCAGACCTTTCGATGTTGCAATTAGAACCCTTGAAGTCAAATCTATTTTTAATTTCGCGTAAAACATTGTTGATCGCATTATCAACTTCCATTAAATCAGTATTTGAAACAACTTGGAAAGATGGCATTATTCCCCCCTTAATTAAATTAGATTCGAAATTATATTTACTGTACTAAATTTTACTAGTAGTATGTGTTATTGTATCTAGATTTTGTTTTGTTTTCAAAAAATAGTATTAGTAAGGATAATTATGGATGAGATATTAGAGATCAAACCTGAACGAATAGAGAATGATTTTAAAATGTTAGAAACATTTACTGATCCTGAGGCGCCTTGGACAAGGCGAGCGTTTTCTTCACAAAATAAAGAAGCTAGGAAATGGTTAGCTGACCAATTTAGGGCAGCAGGGCTAGATGTATATAATGATGCAGCTTCAAATCTTATTGGCAGACGAGGAGGAGATGGTGATCAAGTATTTATGATGGGATCACATTCCGACACAGTAATAGAGGGAGGTAGATTTGATGGTATAGTGGGGGTATTAGGAGCTCTTGAAATTGCTAGATGTCTTCAGGACTCAGATATTGAACTTTCACTACCTTTGGAAATCGTAGATTTTACTTGCGAAGAACCAACGGTCCCTATAAGTCCTGTAGGAAGTCGCATAATTGCAGGAGATATAACTCAAAAAGATTTAGAGGGAGTGATTACTCCATTTGGAGAAACAATTCATAAAGCAATAGATGACTTGGGAGGTGATTCTTCAAATATATCCAAGGCAAAAAGAGCCTTAGGGCAGATTGCTGGATATTTAGAATTACATATTGAACAAGGAGCAGTTTTAGAAAAAGAAGAATTAGCTGCAGGTATAGTTACTGCTATTGCTGGACCTTGCCGAGGAACTGTACAGTTTATAGGTCAACCAGAACATGCTGGGGCTACACCAATGCCAGATAGAAAAGATGCATTAGTTGCTGCTGCAGAATTAGTTATAGCTATTGAAAAAATTGTCACGACTACGGGCATGTCGGAAGAAAATGTAGGTACAGTGGGGTGGATGAATGTTAGTCCTAATATGATTAATGTTGTTCCTGGCCAAGTTGATATGAGTGTGGAAGTTAGAAGTACAGATTTAGAATCTTTGGTTCTAGTAAGAAAGTCTTTAGAGGAAGAAGTAGAAAAGATTTCAGAAAAGAGAAAAATAGAATCTAAACTAACATGGGATCATCTAGAAGATCCTGTACCCTTACCATTATTTATGCAAGATGTTGTGAAAAGTGCTTTCACAGATTTATCTATACCAATAAAATATTTACCAAGTCGCGCGTCGCATGATGCAGCGCGGATTGCACCTATTACTCCTGCAGGTATGGTTTTTATTCGCTGTTTAGAAGGCAAAAGTCATTGTCCAGAAGAATGGACAAGTATGGATGATATAGTTTTAGGAATAAGACTATTAGGTCAATCGTTATTGAGATTAAATGAAAATTTCCTTAAGAATAAGAAAGGATAATAATTAATATGGCTAATACACTGGGCGAAAATAAAACTGTTCTAATTAATGGTATTAATATTGGTTATGTAGATTGGGGAGGGGAAGGAAGAAATATAGTACTTTTGCATGGATTGCAAGATACTGCTAGAAATTGGGATCATATTGCAAAAGAGCTTTCAGGAAATTATCACGTTTTTGCAGTTGATGCTCGCGGTCATGGAAATAGTGATTGGGTCCCTGGTCAATACCAATTTGATAAATATGTTCAAGATGTAAAGGGATTTTTGGAAGAATTAGACTTAAAAGACGTCGTTTTAATTGGGCATTCTGCCGGTGGTAAATACGCTTTTACTCACACAGCAAATGATTCTTCTAGGGTTTCTGGTTTAGTAATTATTGACATGGATCCAGATGCTGTGAATCCTGGATCAGGAAATATGTTTGTTAGATATCGGGAAGAAAGTGATGAATGGGATGATTTGCAATCAGTTGTAGAACGATTACGATCTAGAGAACCAAAAACAAGTGAAGAAATATTAAATCATCTCGCTGAAATTATGACTAATCCTTTACCAAATGGTGGTCGAGTTTGGAAAAGAGATCGTCAAATAGTTTTAGAATATGAAAGACCAGAAGCATGGCATATTTTGCCAAAAATAGAGGTAGAAACTTTAATAATTAGAGGTAGTGAATCACCTCTATTACGTTTGGAAGTTGCACAAAAGATGAACGAAATTATTCCAAATTGTGATCTTGTTCAAATTTCTAATGGTGGACACTGGTGTCTAGATGAAAATCCGAAAGAAGAAGTGGATACTTTCAAAACCAAATACCTTGAATACTTCCAACGTCATACCGATGGTCAGTTGACCTGCCTGGACCCTGCACCAAGGTGGGCGGTCTGGAAGGACTTCGGGACACTTGTCTTTGGAAA
>Ga0208261_1000048_pt1 | contig 44452 bp, 46 predicted proteins | sample Knorr_S7_td_DCM__FD_185595 | JGI IMG/M metagenome (GOLD analysis project Ga0208261, IMG submission 185595) | Marine microbial communities from Southern Atlantic Ocean transect - Knorr_S7_td_DCM_ad_131m_LV_B (SPAdes) (version 3) | ecosystem: Environmental > Aquatic > Marine > Oceanic | place...
CCTTCCTCATCTTGAATTGAGACAACTGTTCCTATAACTGGTTTACCAACGCTGGAAAGTTTTTCACTTTCCAAAAAGTGATCGTCAGCACCCAAAATAGTTAAGGTTGAAGAGCTTTCAGTCATTCCATAACCCTGGACTAATTCAAGATCAGGAAGATCAGCGAAGAGTTTTTCCAAAATTTGTCTAGGCATAGGGGAAGCTCCGTAAATAAGTTGTTTAAGAGACTTAAGGCGAGAAGGGTCGTAGCCTTCCGCAGCCAGACACATGCCAATCATTGTCGGAACCATGAGTGTCTGCTCGACTTTATGAGCTTCCATCAGAGCCATAGCACCCTCAGGGTCAAACATTGGAATGAAAACAACATTCCCTCCTGAATAAGGAGGAGCGAGAACACCGGTCATTGAAGCAGCATGAAACATTGGTGTTTGCATCAAATATGTAGAAACCTCAAAACCTCCTAGACCTATAAGACCGTGGTAAAGATTCAAAACTTGAGCTCTTTGAGTTATGAGCACACCTTTTGGAAGACCTGTAGTTCCGCCTGTGTACATAAGGACGACAGCATCATCCTCTTCAGGTTCTTCTGGTAAGGAAGGTGAAGAAGATTCAAGCAACTCTTCATATTTCAAATCATGTGGAACATCGCCTTCGCCAATCAAAACTACGTGTCTAATTGGATCTTCGTCACCTAGTTCTTCGCGTGCTGCTGTAATCAATGGGGCGAAAAACTGATCAGTGAAAATTACTTCAGTTCCTGAATCTTTCAGAATGTAAGCAAGTTCTTTAGGGGCTAGACGAAGGTTTAAAGGATTTATAACCCCAGCGCCTAAAAACGCGGAATGCCAGAGTTCTAAAAATTGGTGGCTGTTCAATGCCATGACAGCAAATCTGTCACTCTTGCTCACATTAAGCTCAGAGGAAAGACTGTCACATAAGCGTAGAACACGGTCATGATGGGTATTCCAGTCACTTTGATAGGGGCCATCAATAATTCCTGTATTTTCTCCATACTTTTGGATAGCTGGTAGATATAAACGTGCATAAATAAGTTCTTTCATACAAAGAAAGTTATCTCCATTTATATGAAGTGTCACATGGAAATAGTGCATCTATCAGAAGTGCATCCCATTCGAGTGGTCAAATAAAAGGCAATTGAGCGAAGATTAGACATGCCGCGATCCGTATTTGTGCACGAAACAATAGACATAGTCGGACAAGGTCAATACGACTACATGGAACACGTTTCCAAAGAACCCACGAATTTCATGCCGGATATGACATCTCTCCAAGGGTCATTTTTTATTCTCGGATTCGGAGGGGGAAGATGGCCACAGGTGGTGAATATATGGGACTGTGGAAATGATGGTTGGGAAGGTTGGGGACGAAATCTCGACCGTCTGAATTTGAAGCGAAGAAATGCGTTTTACGGAGATTGGTGGGATGAAGCATCCCAATGGAGAACAGGTGGTTACGACCGTGTCTGTGCAGGGGTTCAAGGCTCTCCCTCGACAGCAGAAATAAACAAGAAAGGTATAAAAGGCTCACTTTTCATAAATGAAGTTTTTAGTGTGCAACCCGGAGAACAACTCAGTTTTCTCAACGCTGTTGTTGATAAGAGGGTTCCGGTAATGGAGGATTACAAAGTTTCCCCAACTGGATTATGGGAAGTGACGACAAACACCCATGAAGTAGTGATGGTGTGGGCAACTACTGTAGATGATTGGACGACCATGCGTAAAAATCTCGACACAACAAGAGGTCTTGATGACACGGGTCTAGAGGATGAAAGGCTCTTAGAAAATCACAAACTTCTGTCTTCTTACGTGGTGAGTGGAGATACCCAATTAATGACTCCACTGCCCGGAACCGTTTATGGCCCCTCCGACTGGGAAGAAGCAAACGAGCAAGACTGGTACGAATAGGTTTAATTAAATGCAAATAGGTATTTCAGATTATGAACTCATGAATCCAGAAGTTGCTGATGGACTCGAAATAATTGATATCCCAGTGGTCGATGGTCGTTCAGAAGACATCTCTGAATTTGCACTCATAGTTGAAAGTGATCCAGAAGAATTCCAAGTCCCTATAGTCCCATGGCCAGTATCTGGGCGCAGACCCCTTGACCCTGAAACAGGTATTTGTGCGGGTACAACCGAAGGCTGGTTCTCTTCAGAATGGTCAGAGGGAAGACTTGTAGGGAGAAACGAAGCGGTTGCAGGTGAATACGTAATAGGTTTCGCCGTTGAAGGTAACGAGTCGCTTCCCAAAGCAGTTGACTTATGGCATATGAATCACCATCCTGATGGTGGGCAACTTTTCTACTCCACAGAGCAAACACCGTTCATCATTCCTGTAATTCCTGAAGGGGAAGAGCCTGAAATTGATAAAGCTAAAGCTATTTATTGCGACGGAACTTTTGGGATATGTCTACTTCCTGGGGTCTGGCATGAAGGAGTTTTTCCTATTAATGGAAACGCACGTTTTTTCACAAGGCAGGGAAGAGTCCATAGCAGGATCTCAGTTGATTTTGGAAAGGAATTCGGGTGCCTTCTTCGTGTTCCTCTCAAAAAACCTTTTGATTAAGAAGGATGTTCACAAATTACGAGAGGTATGTCTCTTTCAGTGCGTTTCTGATAATTTTCATAGTCAGGCCATTCAGCAACTGCAACAGGCCACAACTCTTCTTTCTCAGCGGGAGTAGCAGTGCGAGCAATCAGGTGATGGATTTCACCTTTATCTTGGATAGTGACTTCAGGGTTAGCTAGAAGGTTCAAGTACCACAGTGGATGCTTTGGGGCGCCACCCATGGAAGCAACAGCCAGGTAACGGTCCCCGTCACACACTTTCACAATTGGACTACGCCTGATTGCACCTGTACGACGGCCTTTAGTCGTCAAAATCACACATTTAACACCATGAAACTCATAGCCATCTTCTCCATCTGTCGCGAGATAACGCTCTACATGATTAGCGGCTATGTCATATGTGCTGGGTATATATTCGCCTTCATTCATGGAAGCACTTTAGATTCGAAATTTTTTAATGTCTAATATTAGAAATATTCGCCTTAGTGGAGAATGTCGATTGCAATTCTCTAATAGAATTTGTTTGAGGTTGGTAGATAAGGGGTATCAAATGCTTTTTCACATAACACACCATCACACAGAGGCAACATGTCCGGCACATAATGACGAAGTTGCTGGAAAAACTTTCGGCATCGTTCTTGACTCATTGAAGGAGAATGTCAATGAGGTTATAGGTGCTTGGGTTGATGGGCCAGGTCATGATTTTTTCGTTGTGGTAGATGCAGAAAGTACATCTCAAATTTTCGCAGGCTTATTTCCGATCATTCCTTACGGAACTGCAAAGATTCAACCGGTGGATGATTACGCCGTAATGATGGCAAAACGTCAAGAATTAAATTCGTAATTCATTTTTCTCGAACAGTGGAGCTGGGGGGAATCGAACCCCCGTCCGTCGGAGTGCAACCGCTTGCGATACGACCATTCCCGTGGTTGTGTCTTTAGGCTGTCACACTGCCGGATCAGTTAGCACAAGGCCCGCCTAAAGGTCTTTCCCTGAAGTCAGCGTTCTTTCGCGCCGTCAGCGGTCTATCCCTGCGGTCTCCTCCGCTTCTGTTGCCAGGCTGCGGTGGATCGGCCCCGCGTGCCGTTACCGGTCGCGATGACTCTCTACAACTTGACTAGGTCAGGCTGCGAGAGCGAGATCATCCGTGTTGGAGTCTCTTTTTAAGCCCCGTTTAAAGAGTCTGAGCAACTCTGGTCGCACAAAACGGCTACTGTCACCGGCGTCGAAACCGATCAGCCCCGTTAGGTGAAATAATTTTCTAAGTTCACTATTAAGTTGTCAAAGCCCTGAAAGGGCATTAACCATGATAGCTCTGGATGGAGACATTTTCCCTAGGTCACTATTAGCTTCTATTTCTTTGATTTCTAGCCATAGACCGTTCAGTTTCCCTTTGAGATTCACGCTTAGCGATCGCTTGCCTCTTGTCATGAAGCTTGCGACCACGCGCTAAGGCGATTTCAATTTTTGCACGACCTTTTGAGAAATAGAGTTTTAAAGGAATAACTGTTAAGCCATCCCTATCAATTCGGTCAATAATCTGATTAATTTCTTTCCGATGCATCAGAAGTTTTCTTGGTTGATCTGGTTCGTGTCCAGTAGCTAGGTTGCCAGTTTTTGAATAAGGATTTATATGAAGTCCTATAAGCCATAGCTCTGGACCTTCTGGGCGAACATAAGATTCGGCTATCTGAACTTTGGATTCCCTTAGAGACTTAACTTCGCTCCCTTGAAGAACGAGACCTGCTTCCCAAGTGTCGAGAATATCGTACTCATGACGGGCTCGACGGTTCGTAGCGACAGTCTTATCGTTTAAATCAACCACAGAACATGAGCGTAGTAGACACAGAAGTGCGGTTACCCTAAAAGGAAGGATTATTTATTTCAATTAGGAGGCCTTGTGAGAACTGATGGGCGAAAACATGACGAATTAAGACCATTTGAGTTTGAACGCGATTTTACAGAAATGGCTAATGGCTCCTGTCTGGTTACTTTCGGTAAAACTCGAGTGCTTTGCACAGCGTCAGTTGATGAGGAAGTGCCGCGTTGGCTCAGGGACACAGGCAAGGGTTGGGTAACAGCTGAGTATTCAATGCTGCCAGGCTCAAGCCCTGAAAGGGTTCGAAGAAAGAATTCAGGCAGAAGTCAAGAAATTCAAAGGTTGATTGGACGCTCCTTAAGAGCAGTAGTTGATTTATCAGCTATACCCGAACGTCAGGTAACAGTTGACTGCGATGTTATTCAAGCTGATGGAGGAACACGAACAGCTTCCATATGTGGAGGATTTATCGCACTGCATGATGCGTTCACTCGAATGATCTCTGTAGGTCAAATGACAAATCATCCTATTACAGAAGAATTAGCTGCTGTTTCAGTGGGCGTAGTTGATGGGGAAGTTTGTTTAGATCTCCCATATGTTGAAGATTCAACAGCAGAAGTCGATTTGAATGTGGTCATGACGAGTTCCGGAAAATTTGTGGAAGTGCAAGGAACAGCTGAAGATGGACCATTTGAACGCAAAAGTTTGGAAGAAATGCTTGATGCTGCCACAGTGGGGATCACAGAAATTACTGAAGCTCAGCGAAGTCTCTTATCGACCCCACCAGTTGAACGTGCTAATTAATGCCAATTCCAGAATTAGTAATAGCAAGTGCCAATCCCGACAAAGTAGCTGAGATAGCAGTTGTTTTAGAAAATTTAGCGGTTTTAATTCCCAGACCCGAAGGCATGCCGGATGTCGTTGAAGATGGTGACAATTTAGAAGATAATGCAAGGCTAAAGGCGGTAGCGGTTTGTGAATTCGCCGGTAGACCTGCAGTGGCTGATGATACTGGACTTGAAATTGATGTGTTGAATGGTGCACCCGGAGTCTATTCAGCACGTTTTGCAGGTAATGATGCCACGTATCAACAAAACGTAGAAAAAGTTCTCGCCGAACTTGAGGGTGTTGAAATGGGTCAAAGAACAGCGAGGTTTAAAACTGTAGCTATTGTCCGCTATCCGGATGGAAAAGAATTGATAGCAAACGGAATTGTGGAAGGACACATATCCCAAAGCCCTTCAGGGGAGGGAGGTTTCGGTTACGATCCGATATTTGTTCCAGTAGAAGGCGATGGGGCTACTTTCGCTCAGATGGGGCACGAAAAGCATAAGTTTTCCCACAGAGGGCGGGCATTCCGAAGCCTTGCTCACATGTTGAGTAGCACCTAGAAAATTAGTTACTGGAAACAGGACGTGGAGTCCAAGAGTGATTTAAAAATCTGTCGAATTCAGCGTCAGTAACAGGTTCTGAAAAATGGAAACCTTGAGCTAAATCACATTGAAGTTTTTGCAATTGTTGTAATTGTGGCTCTGTTTCAACTCCTTCAGCTACCACCTGAAGCCCCAGACTATGTGCAAGTGCGACAGTGCCTGTAACAATCGCTGTGTCATCATCGTTGCTGTCAAGGCCTGCAACAAAAGTTCTGTCAATTTTCAAAAAGTTTATTGGGAACCTTTTCAAGTAAGTCATCGAAGAGAAACCAGTTCCGAAATCATCAAGCCCCATGCGTATCCCTAGCTCTGTTAATTGACCCAAAACCTGTTCTGTAACTGGATTAGCAGCTATAAGAGCACTTTCTGTGAACTCGAGAGCCACTTGTTCCGGGTCCAAATTATTAGCTTTTAATGCCTCGCCAACTAAGGCTGGGAAAGCTGGATCAGCCAATTGTCGTGCAGAAACGTTCACAGCCATGGAAAACGGTCTATTGGCGTTTTTACTCCATCGGGCGACACGTTGAAATGCGAGGGTTAATACTTGACTACCAAGATCTGCTATCAATCCGCTATCTTCAGCTACGTCAATAAATTCAACTGGTTGGAGTAGTTCACCCTCAGGTGTGCGTATACGAGCTAAAGCTTCAGCTCCTACTACAGATCCGTCAGAGATCCTAACAACAGGCTGAAAATGAACCTCTATTCTTTTATTTTCGAGAGCGGATCTCAGAGTTTGCTCTACGGAGTGCCTTCGAACAGCTTGAGCTCGAAGATGGTCGTCAAACATTTCTGCTCTGTCTCTACCGCCTTCTTTAGCCCTGTACATTGCTGTATCAGCATCTTGCAAAAGTTCAGCTGGTGATTCATCCCCGAAGGCGATAGCTATACCTACGCTTGTAGTCACTACAGTAGATTCGTTGCCTAAAGTCACGGGCTGAGCAACTGCTGAACGTACTCTCTCAGCAGCTACGAGTGCATCAGTGGTTCTAATCATGTTCCCAATCACAACTACAAATTCGTCACCACCTAAGCGGGCAACTGTGTCATCGGGCCTGATTGTTTGTTCGAGTCTTCGAGCTGTTTCGCTTAAGAGTTCATCTCCCACACTGTGCCCGAGAGAGTCATTGACAACTTTGAAACGGTCCAGATCAAGGAATAAGACTCCTACCATCCGATCATGTCTAGATGCTCGATGCAAAGCGTCGGCTAGACGTTCTAGTAGTAATGAGCGGTTTGGTAATCCGGTTAACTCATCATGAAATGCTTTTTCCTCTAGTTGAGCGGCGACTTCGACGCGCTCGGTAATATCTCTAGCATTAATAACAATCCCTGAAACAGCAGGGTTGTTAAGGAGGTTTGTGGTTACAACTTCCATGTGTCTCCACCCGCCATCTGCATGCGCCACGCGAGCTTCAAGCGATGGGGAAATTCCAGGTGTGTTAACTATTTCTTCCATTTTCCCCATGAGGTCTTCCCTGTCATCTGGGTGGACAAGATCAAAAACAGGTGTTCCTTCTAATTCAGAGGCACTCAGATTCAATACTCTCGCTACAGCAGGGCTCGCATAGATAACTCGACCGACATCATCTGCAACACACACAAGATCCGAAGCATGTTCAACGAGCGCAGCCAATCTTATTTCAGAAGCCTCCACGCGTTGTTCGGCTGCCTTTAGTTCGGATAGATCTCGAGCAACCATGGAAATTGCTTCTATTTGGTTCTCTTCGTTTCTGTGAGCTACCAGAAGTGTTGAAATGGGCAGAATCTTATTTTGTGAAGTTGATAATCTCAGTTCTCCTCTCCAGATTCCGGTAGATCTAACGGTAGGTAGAGCAACGGTCGCATATTGAGCTTGTGACCAACTGTCTAGCGAGTTCAAAAGTTGTTCGTTGGATTTTGAATTCAGATGACTCGTAATCGCATCATTTGCCCAGGTTATTGCTCGGCCTAATGGGTCAAGTATTGCTACAAGGTCGGGGCTTGCCTCGAGAACTCGAGTTAGCTCTTTCGCTCTTTTTGCTTCTTCCATTTCTTCAGAAATATCTGAGAGTAGCATCACACTTCCTTCAGGATTGTTAGAAGGATTTCTTAGAGGAATGGTTGAGACTTCGACCCATCTTGTCTGACCAGAAGTATTTTTAAGTTTTAGCCGTCCTCGAATTGAAGACCCGTCTCTTAGGGAGTTTCTTAAATCAGTTAAGAAATCTTCTTGGCTTTCTTCATCTAACATTTTCATCCATCCAGAATCAAGACCGGATTCGCTGCTTTGTCCTGTAGAAATGGACCATTGAGAGTTGATTTGAATGGCAGAAGCATCTGAATTCAAGTGGATCATGGCTGTAGGTGCAGCCTCAATTAGTTCTTCCAATCCTTGCATTTTGGGCGTTGAGCCACCTTTATCATTCACGTGCGGACGGGGGGACTCGAACCCCCACGCCTTGCGGCGCCAGCTCCTAAGGCTGGTGCGTCTGCCAATTCCGCCACGTCCGCAGACCAGCTGTTAGTTGGTCAGTGCATTTCGCCCCGTCGGACGATTACTTTGTCAATAATTCCATAATCGCTAGCTTCTTCAGCTGTGAACCAGCGATCCCGGTCACTGTCTGTTTCTATTGTTTCGATTGATTGACCTGTATGTTCTGCTATTCGTTGTTGAAGTATTTGTTTTGTAAAAGCCATTTGCTCAGCTTGAATAGCTATATCAGTTGCATCACCTCTAACACCACCTAGAGGCTGGTGCATCAAGATGCGAGCATGTGGCAAAGCAAATCGTTTGCCTTTAGCTCCTGCACAAAGTAGAAACTGACCCATTGAAGCCCCTAGTCCCATACAAATAGTTCCCACCTCAGGTTCCACGAATTGCATGGTGTCATAGATAGCCATGCCCGATGTAACTGAACCGCCAGGCGAGTTTATGTAAAGCCAAATAGGTTTTTCCTGGTCTTGTGCTTCCAAGAAAAGCATTTGAGCGATTATGAAGTTAGCGACTTCATCGTCTACGGCGGTACCTAAAAAAACTATCCGATCTTTTAGGAGTCTTTGAAATACATCAAATCGATTCAAATCTAATCGATCTATTTCGTTTGACATTTTAGTTGTTTGGTTTGGTGATATTTCATTCATCATTATGCAGGTTAGCGGCACAGAGGCCCGTGAAGGTCAAGATTGAGATGCTTCTGCTCTACTTCTTAATTCTTTTACAGCATTTTCAAGACCTTTAGGGTCTTTATAAAGGGCGCTTCCAGAGACTAAAACATTCGCTCCAGCTTGAACTGCGCCGGAAACTGTCTCAACTCCAATACCGCCGTCAACTTCGATATCACAATCTAAACCCTCGAGCATCTCTGCAACACGTTTAATTTTTGGCTCCATTGATGAAATGTATTTCTGACCGCCGAAACCAGGATTGACAGTCATTACTAAAGCTAAACCGAGCAGGTCCTTTACCTCATTGATAAGTTCAGGCGGGGTGTGTGGGTTGAGTGCAACTCCAGCGACAGCACCGGCGTCATTAATGTATTTGAGAGTGCGGTGCAAATGTAAACAGGCTTCAGCATGAACAATGACTATCTCGCAACCGGCATCTATATACCGGTCGATTAAATTGTCTGGCTCAACGACCATTAGATGCACTTCAAAAGGGATCTTGACATGGGGCCGGATTGATTTAATAACGTCAGGTCCGAACGTTAAATTTGGAACGAAGACTCCGTCCATTACGTCAAATTGAATTCGATCCACGCCTGCTTCTTCCAGGGCTACACATTCCTCGCCTAGCCGCGAGAAGTCTGCAGGTAAAACAGATGGGGCAATAGCAATTGGTCTCTTCACAACATAGACATTAGACGGAATGGGAGCTCAGATCATGTCTAAATCGAAGATCTTCTGGGTAAGGGAAGAATTCCGGTAAATCACCGTCTGCTAATTGATTTTGAACCCTTTGCCAGAATGTGACCGTGAAAAGGTCTTTATGTGATTTTTTAAAGTTTTCCCAAATTTCAGGAGGAACAGTTTTTGGAAAACTCATAAATGTTTCAAATTGTTCAGGGAATGCATCACCTTCCTGAATAGCAAACCAAGGTTGAGAACGCATCTCGTCTTCATGATCATTAGTATCGGGGATACTCCTGAATCGGCACTCTTCAAGAAGTGCAAGTTCGTCATAATCATAAAAAACTACGTTTCCGTGTCTTGTAACTCCAAAGTTTTTTGTGAACAAATCACCGGGCCAGACATTTGCAGCCGCTAGGTCTTTGATTGCATAACCCCAGTCAATAGCCGCGGCTTCAGCTTTTTCCTGAGACATCTCTTGCAGGTAAAGGTTCAAAGGGTAGACATGACGTTCCGTGTAGGCATGTTTGATAATTACTTTGTCCTCGTCTACAAATACAGATTCGCTTGCATCTTCTAGGAGTTCTGAAAGTAGTTCTGGATCGAAACGGTCACGGCTAAAAGAAAGATTTTCGAATTCCTGAGTATCTACCATTCTCCCTACTCTGTCGCGACTGTAAACGAGGTCATAACGACGTTTTACAGCATCTCTAGTGGTGTTCTTAGGAGGGTCAAAGTGATCTTTGATAATTTTGAAAACAACATTAAAAGAAACCAGAGTGAAAACCGCCATTACCATTCCAGGTGTTCCGCGAGCTTTCACAAATCTGTCATTAGAGGTTTGCAAGTGACGGTATAAAGATCTATAAAGGCTACTTTTTCCATGTTGTGGATACCCGAGCGCAGTATAGATCTGATGGAGTGATTTGGTAGGAAGTAAAGATTTTAGGAAACCGACTACTTCTGAGGGGTTCGGCCAGTCAACAAAAAAGTATGATCTGGTGAATCCAAAAAGGCGACTACCTAAATCTTCTGTTAGTAACACTGTGTCTACGATCAATCCATTGGGTCCATGAAGAATCGGAAGAATAAATGGTGTTACTCGGTTCAGAAATCTAACTCTTCCTATTAGATAGGCGCCACGATTTCTATAAAACACAGGTTTGAGCATGTCTATTCCATCTAGTTTGAGCCCTCCCCATGAGTTCATCAGAAAAGAATCTAAACGACCGGCTACGAGTTTTGCGTCACGTGAACGATCTTCCCATTTAATGTTCATCTCGTAAGAAGATAAAAGAGAATCAACTAATGCAGCTGAATCACCACGACGCGTCCACGTGCTAAACACTTCGGCTTTAGATTCGCCACGAGGAATTGTCGTCGCGCCGAACCATCTAATTTCCACATCATTATCGATTCCGATTGTAGTAAAAACACGCCTGGCTACTGAATTAAAAAAGGTTTCAGCGAGTCCTTGATCGGGTCTTCTGGCTACAAGTTGCTGGTATATGTCACGAGAGTTGCGCCATTCTCCGCGCTTGTCAGTTACCTGATCCAGTAAATTCTGAATCTGTGAAACTACCTCCAAAACTTTTATCTGGTGAAGGCTCAGACGCTCACTAGCGTTGACTTCGTTCATTGACCACTGTTTTGAAGCAAAGTGTTGACCTGCTTTTTGAGAGATTTCCTGGACAGATTGCATGTAGGAAATGAAAGAAGAGAAAATTATCTCTGACATCTCCATCGCAATGTCATTTCTATTTGCCGGAGTGTTAGCAAGAGAGGTTTTTTTTAGTTTTGAAATGAAAGTCAATTTTTTTCTTCCAAACGTTTAGCGGCCCAACCTCCAGGCAGGTAGCCGTCTGTTTTCACACGACGGTAAACAAACACCCATTTCCCATTTATATTTTCAAATTTGTCTTCGTAGCGACCCCAGTGGTCCATGCCATGTGGAAGAAAAACGGAGAAATAACTTTTGGAGTTTGCTTTTTTGTTTCCCTCAAATTCGATATGAGTAGATGAAGTGTGGTGTTGAACATATGAAGGAGAATCACCTTCTGATAGAGAATCACTAGTATCGGTAAATATTGTTTTTATCTGATCGGTGCCTTTATATGTTCGACCGTCGTCTATGTCCATCACAGCTTTCTCAGCAAATAGTTCTAGCAACTCATCGAAACGGCCTCGATCACCGAAAGAGTTATAAGCGGATATGAGATCACGAATTTCCGCATAAGCTTCTAATTGCCATAATTCCATATATCTAGGGTGCCTTCAATGAACGATTTAACCGACATTCAGACACGATTTCCAGCTTTATCTGATGGCTGGGCCCGTTTTGATGGACCCGCGGGTACGCAAGTAGTTGATACGGCGATTGAAGCCATGAGTGACTGGCAACGTAGTGGAAGAAATGCAAATAGCCACGGAGCTTTTCCAGCGGCACAAGCTTGTGACGACCTTGTCGACGAGACCAGCAAGATAATGGGGGAACTTCTTTCTGCAGATCCTGTGGGAATGACTTTTGGGCCGAGCACAACCGCCAACATGATGGCTTTGACGAGAGCAGTAGCGGTTGATTTGAAACCAGAAGATGAAATTATTTGCACCACCCTTGACCACGATGCAAATGTTGCACCCTGGCTTCTAGCTGCCCGTGATTCAGGTTCAACAATTCAGATGGCAGAATTCGACCCCAATACTGGGCGACTAGAAGCAGAATCTGTTATTGATTTGATAAGTCAGAGAACGAAATGGATAGCAGTAACCGGTTCATCGAATGTTATTGGTTCAATTCCAGACATCACTTCTATAACAAGAGCCGCACATGAAGTGGGTGCAAAAGTGGCTGTAGATGGTGTGCATCTAACCCCACACAGAAAAGTTGATATTAATGAAATAGGTTGCGATGTCTATGCAACATCTTCTTATAAGTGGTACGGACCACACGCGGGAATTATGTGGATAGAACCTGAAGTGCTAAACGATTTATCTGTATACAAAGTCCGTCCGTCTCCAGAAAAAGGAGCTGGACGATTCCAATACGGAACACCTCCTTGGGAAACTCTTGCCGGGATAAAAGAAGCAGCAAAATTTTTACTTAGTGTAGGTTTCGAGTCGATAGTTAAACATGAGTCCGTAAGATTTGAACGGCTACTTTCAGGTCTCATAGATTTGCCAAAAGTCAGAGTGTTGGGACCTCATGACAATATTGACAGGGCGCCGACATTGATGTTTCTTGTAGATGGAAAAGAACCTGAAGAAATAGCTCAAGAAATTGCAAAGTCAAAAATCGCGGTTTGGGATGGACATAATTATGCGGTTGAAGCTATGAACCCTTTGGGTCTCGATGAAAAAGGGGCGGTTCGGGCAGGGGTTTGCATTTACATTGGTGATGAAGATGTTGATCAACTGTTAGAAGCAGTTTCATTAATTTGAAAAAAGCCTGAAAATTGACGAGTAGTCGCCTACTCTGAACTTATTAGCAAGGAGGTGAGCATGAGACTGACACAATTCAGCCATGGTGCTGGTTGAGGCTGCAAGCTCTCTCCGAGTGATTTGGAGCAGGTTCTGCGCCGACTTAAACCACAAAAATCAAATAATCTAATCGTCGGGTCATTGACAGGTGATGATGCTGCAGTTTGGCAGCTAGATGAAGACCGAGCGTTAGTAATGACAGCTGATTTTATAACACCTGTAGTAGATGACGCCCTAACTTGGGGGAAAGTAGCAGCGGCTAATGCAGTCTCAGACGTTTATGCAATGGGGGCGAAACCATTAATGGGGATTAATTTGGTTGGTTGGAATTCTGAAGAACTTTCCACAGAACTACTGTCTGAAGTTTTGGAAGGCGCTAACCAGGTTGCTGAAGAAGCGGGCTTTGTAATAGCTGGTGGACATACCGTTGAAGATCCTGAGCCAAAATTCGGATTGGCTATCGTGGGTGAAGTAGATCCGAAAAACTTATTAAAGAATTCTGGATTTCGTGAAAATGACTTATTAATACTCACTAAAAAGCTTGGAGTGGGTGTAATTACTACGGCTATAAAAAAGCAAGAATCAACGAAAGAAGCAACGGATGCGGCAATTGCATCGATGCTCAGACTAAATGATCAGGCAGCAGAAATAGCGATTGAAGCCGGAGCAACTGGGGCTACTGATATAACCGGGTTCGGGTTATTGGGACATCTGGGAAGAGCAGCTAGAGAATCAAAAGTTGACATAGAAATAGATGTCTCAGAAGTTCCTCTTTTGCCTGATGCAAGAAAGCTGGCTTTAGAAGGAAATTTGCCAGGTGGGAGTCAGAGGAACCTTGAGTGGATTCAAGAGCGGGTAGATGCTAGTTCTGTAGAAGACATTGATGTTCACCTCTTGGCCGACGCACAGACTTCAGGGGGACTTGTATTTGGTGTTCAACCTGCAGAAGTTGAAACAGCTCTTAAGAAGTTGCTCGAAACAGGACATGATGCTGCCGTTATAGGGAGTATGGATATTGGAAGTGGTTTGATTAGATTGTTAAACCCGCAGAAATAAACTACTTTGTTAATGTGACTCGGAAGCTTAAGAAGTTCATTCCTCAAACAGAAGAGGAGATGACAGTTGAGTGGCTGACGGAGTGTTTTCGAGAATCTGGAATTGCTAATAATGCGAGTGTTATTTCATTTTCATCTAAAGAACCTGAAAGTGGAGAAGGCTTTTCAGGGTTAACACTAAGGGTTGATTTAGAGTGGGACAATTTTGAAGAAGGAATACCAAAAACAGTACTAGTAAAGTTCCCCTCTACTGATTCTAAGAACCGAGCCTTACTTGAACGTGATGGAGCGTATGACAGAGAGTTTGATTTTTATGAACGTTTCTCGGATCGATTTCCTGTAAAGGTCCCAAAACTTTTTTATTCAGTACGCGATCCGATTTCGGATATTGAATCACGGAGAAAGCTGAATAAGAGAATAGAGTTGCTGCCAAATGGTGCAGCCAAGTTTTTAGGAGGGAACGCTAGAAAGTTCATACGACCATCAAGTCGAAGATATGCATTAATCACAGAATTCATCGAAGGTGCCCGCACCACGACAACTGAAAACCTTGCTCCAGAGAAAGACTTGTTTGAAATACTCGATTCTCTAGCGATTATTCATGCACACTGGTGGAGACACCCTTTGCTAGATGACGACAAAGAGGGGGTCGCATGGCCAGTCGTTACACACACACCAAAACTGATGAATGGACTTTATAGAGGTTCAAGAGAGAGTGTTATTGAAAGAAACCCAGAACTTTTCAACCCGGATATGGTTCGTTTAACTGATTGGTTCTCAGACAATGTTGTTAATGCCGTTAGCTTTTTGAATGAGAAAATGACTCTTTTAAGAGGGGATACACGCACTGACAACATGCTATTTACAAATGAAGGTTTAGTCATGGTCGATTTTGGGAGCTTTAGTTCCGGTAGGCCTAGTTGCGATGTTGCTAATCTGCTTTCTTCATGTATAGAACCAAGCCCTAATTCATTCACTGTTTATCAGCAACTGTCAGACTTTTATTTCGAATCCCTTGTTTCAAATGGTGTAACAGAATACTCAAAAGCCCAGCACGAGAATGACATGCAAGTCTGTTTAGCTCTTCAGGCTTATCTTTTAGTTCTAGCAGCAGCCCATTACGAAGCTGATTATGGTGAAAGTTCTTTAGTTAAAATTTGGTCAGAAAGGTTGACGGGTCTGATCCCCTCAACAAGTCCTCTTTTAGAACAAGTCGCCGTCGTCTAACGTAATCTAGGTTCTGTCCGCTCCCCAGTAGAAAAACTTTCTGCACCTTCTTCCAAAGCTTGTGGATCCATTGAAGTGGAAAGTAGTGATGAGGCTATAGACCGTCCACCTAACCTGCCTAGATCCTGTGCGGCCCAGATCGCCCTGAGGGTTCCCTGAACTGCAGAAGAAGGCGACGCTGCGATTGATAGAGCCAACTCATCCGCTTTAGATCTAAGATCAGATGCAGGTACGACCTCGGTTACCAGACCCATTCTTAAAGCTGTTTCTGCTGAAATTCGTTCAGAGTTTCCCGTTAATGCCATTCTCATAACTTCCCCAAAAGGCATTTTGTTCAACATGCTCATTGGCTCATATATCGCTGGCATTCCGTACGATACGTGTGGATCAAAAAAAGTAGCGTGTTCTGCTGCGATCAAAATATCGCACTCGCCAAGAAAGTAAAAAGCTCCGCCGCATGCCATACCGTTCACTGCGCCTATGACTGGTTTCCAAAGGTCATTAGATTTTGGTCCTAACCAGTCACCTGGATCGTCGTACATGAAGTTGTTAGAAGTTCCATAAAGTCCTTTTTCTTCGTCGATAGCCGTAAAAGGTTCATTTCTGTCGATTCCAACGCAGAATGCTTTTTCGCCTGCACCTGTAAGAACGATGACTTTGACTTCATCATTTGAGCGTAGAGATTGCCATAAAGAACGAAATTCTTCCTGCATTTCTGAAGTAAAAGAATTGTGGGCGTCAGGTCGGTTGATCGTTACCCAAGCAACAGAATCTTTCTCTTCGTATATGAGAGTTTTGTATTCATTCATAAAAGACTCCTATTTATAAGGTAAGTGCTCTTTGACGATGATATTCGAATCTAAGCACTCTCAGTAACTCAGAATAGTTCATCGTGGGTAACCTTTATGTAACCATCACAAATGGAGACATTATGAGTAGGGAATTAACTTTCGAACCTTTTGACTGTGACAACCATTATTACGAAAGCGAAGATGCTTTCACTCGCCATGTTCCAGAAGAAATGCAGGCTCGAGTAGTTCAGTGGGCAGAAGTAGACGGTAAAAAGTATCACGTGGTGGGAGGTAAATTAAGCAAAGCTGTAACAAATCCGACTTGGAATCCAATAGCAAAACCCGGTGCTTTGCATAAATACTTTCGTGGAAACCCCGAGGGTAAGAATCCCATGGAATATCTACAAGACAGAGAGCCGCTCCCAGCAGCTTATATAGATAGAGATGCAAGATTAGAGATTATGGAGTCGCAGAATCTTGAATCAATATGGCTATTCCCAACTTTAGGAGTCCTCTACGAAGAGTTATTAAAAGATGACTTACAGGCCGTTGTGGCACTAATGCGGGGATTTAACAGGTGGATTGAAGAAGACTGGGGGTTTGATTACAAAGAGAAAATATTTGCGTCACCTTATATTTCTTTGATGGATATAGACCAAGCGGTATCAGAGTTGGAATGGTGTTTAGAAAAAGGAGCGCGAACTATCGTGATGAGGCCAGCTCCTGTATGGACCCAAGAGGGCCAACTGTCTCCTGGCGACCCAGTATTTGACCCTTTTTGGTCACGTGTCAATGAAGCGGGAATCACAACTGTTATCCATGCAGGTGACAGCGGGTATTCCTCTCAAGGTTACGCAGAAGATGCCTTTGGGAGCAGTATGACTGGTCGATACAGGCCATCAATAAAAGCTTTCAGTATTGAAAGAGCTGCACATGACTGGTTAATTACGATGTCCATGGAACGCATGTACACACGTTTCCCAAATTTACGCATAGCGTCAGTCGAAAATGGTGCAGATTATTTAGACATGCTTTTTAGAAAACTTAATCAGCAAGCAAAGAAATCTCCCAGTTGGTTTGATGAAGACCCAGTTGAACTTTTCCGTAAACATGTATGGATGAATCCATTTTGGGAAGACAACGTTTATGAGATTGTTGAATTAATGGGTGCTGATCATGTCATCTTCGGCTCTGACTGGCCCCACATAGAAGGCATGCCAACCCCTCTTGATTACTTAGAGGAGGTCAAAGACCTAAATGACGGTGACTTACAGCTTGTGATGAGAGATAACACAAGGTACTTGAATATTCTTAGAAACCTCTAGAAAGTAAATAAGCCAATTATGTCCGAATGGGAACCTGAACTAGAAGAACTAAATCTCCGTGAATCCTTGGCAGAAAAAATGGGCGGGAGCGAAAAAGTTGAACGCCAGAATCAAAGAGGCAAATTAAATATAAGAGAGAGAATCGCACTTTTACTGGACGAAGATTCTTTTCACGAAATTGGGAAAATTGCAGGTAAAGCCACATATGACGAGAACGGAGAGTTGCTCGACCTGCAGGCCTCAAATTTTATTTTTGGCAGAGGGCAAATAGACAGCCGGACAGTTGTCATAGCAGGAGACGACTTCACAGTTAGAGGTGGAGCAGCAGACGCATCGATAATCACAAAGCAGGTTGCTGCTGAGCAAATGGCCAACGAATTACGCCTTCCAATAATCAGATTAATTGATGGAACGGGAGGAGGCGGTTCTGTCAAGACGCTCGATCCTAATGAGCATTCCAAAGGGTCGATAAGTACCAATACTTATGGCAGAGGTGCTAGAACCTATGTGCCTTTAAATCCTGGATGGGAGTATGTGGTTTCAAATCTTGCGACGGTACCCACAGTCTCTTTATGTTTAGGTCCAGTGGCGGGATTGGGAGCTGCCCGAGCGGTTTCAAGTCATTATTCGGTGATGGTCAAAGACCTCTCCCAACTTTTCGTGGCTGGGCCACCAGTTGTGAACGCATTAGGAATAGAGGAGGTTGATAAAGAAAGTCTGGGAGGCAGTCAAATTCAAACCCGAAACGGTTCCATAGATGATGAAGTTGATTCTGAAGAAGAAGCATTTACAGCTGCGCGAAAGTTTCTTTCGTATCTACCATCTTCCGCGTTTGAAAACTCAGAAAGATCAGCAACGGAGGATCCCACATCACGAACAGATCCCGACTTAAATGAAATAATCCCGAGGGATAGGCGAAAAGTCTACAAAATGAGGAACATAATAGAATCGGTTTTCGATGAGAGTTCCTTCTTTGAAATGTCATCATCTTTTGGACGTTCTGCAATCACGGGGTTAGCCCGATTGGATGGTTGGCCTGTAGCTTTACTGGCTGGAGACCCGTATCACTATGGTGGAGGCTGGACAGCAGATGCTGCACAAAAAGTTGTCCGTTTTGTCGATCTCGCTGAAACTTTTCACTTGCCTGTTGTGCACTTAGTAGACAACCCAGGGTTCGTTATCGGAACAGAGTCTGAAAAACAGGCAACGATCCGACATGGTGCACGAGCTTTAGCAGCTATATATCAGGCAAGTGTCCCTTGGTGCTCGATTCTCATCCGTAAAGCCTTTGGAGTGGCTGGTGCAGCTCATTCTCCTGGTCATAGATTCCAATACCGTTATGCATGGCCATCAGGCGACTGGGGATCTCTTCCTGTTGAAGGAGGAGTTGCAGCTGCCTACAGTGCGGAGTTGGAAAATTCTGAAAATCCAGAGCAACTACTTGAAGAGATAACAGAAAGGCTGAATAAGGTTCGTTCACCCTTTAGAACAGCGGAAGCATTTTTGGTCGAAGAAATCATCGAACCTGCTAAAACCAGGCCTCTTTTGTGCGAATTCGCCAACCTAGCAGCACCACTTCGAGGTGGATCTTCCTCCGGGTTTGGATACAGGCCATAAGAATTTGTTTTGTTGGCCTCTTATTTAGGAAATACCTATAACGGCAACGACACTGTCTTGTTCCACCTGATCACCTTCGGAAACTAAAATTTCTCGTAGTGTGCCTGAGCCAGAGGACTCGATTGGGATTTCCATCTTCATCGACTCAATGATTAGAACCGTTTCCCCCGTTTCAACAGTTTGACCAACTTTTGCTACAACTTTCCAAACCGTCCCTTGTACGGGTGTCTCAAGTTGTATCTCATCCACATCTAGATTTGAGCATCAAGTTGTGTGCAGGGCACTATTGGATATCAAATATTTCCCTGTATTAAAGTCTTGATATGTCAGCTTGTCCAACAATAGAGACAGAGAATCTCATATTGAGACCGTTTAAAGACGAAGACACAAATGATTTTTTCTCAATGATGGACAGCCGAGAAGTTCGTGAGGCTTTGCATGTTTCAGATGATTATGGTCTTTCTGAGGCATTTCACGCTATGTCCGCATGGCTTGGCCAGTGGGAGTTGCGCGGCACGGGCCATTGGGCACTTGAAGAGAAGAAATCAGGGCGATTTGTCGGACGGGCAGGGTTGCACAGACCTGAACGTCATGACTGGCCTGGTGTAGAGGTTGGCTGGGCACTCCACCCCGACTATTGGGGGCGAGGTTATGCCACTGAGGCAGGAGCAGCAGCAGTTCGCTACGGATTCGATCAGTTTGAAGTAGACAAACTATTTAGTTGCATTTTGCCCGAAAACCATCGATCACAGGCTGTAGCAAAGCGGCTTGGGTTTAAATTTCTAGAAGAAAGAGTTTTGGCATTTTTTCCAAAACTACCTCATGGGATATGGGTATTAAAAAGAAACTAGCTGCACTCAGTTAGCAAGAATTAATGGTTCAGCGTTTAATTTGTTTACAACTAGTTGATCGCATATTGGGTCCTTCATCACGGTTATACCAGATGCTCCGTCTATCTTACGTACTAAGGAAGCTTCCTTTATATTGGCTGTCGCCCAGCTGTCAAAACGAAAAAGCTCTCCGGTTGAAACACGCAACAACCAAGGCAACTTGGTTCCGTTGCATTCACGAACTACCACAACGTCTCCTGCTTCACCGAATTGGTACCGGTAGCCCAAGTGCTCAATGATCGGGCCATCTTCTGAGACAGTGGTGGGTACCTCAACGACACTTTCTGTTTTTTCGTTGTCGCTAAAAGCAGTGAAGTAGATTATTAAACCTATCAGAAGTAGCAATATGCCTATTTGAAAAACTGTCTTTTTTGTTGACCATGTTGGCAGTTCCCCTACTAAGGCAGAAATTTCATTTGTCTCGGAATCTTTTTTTAGACTTTCGTTCATTCTTTGCTTTATATAGACATTTGCTGATATGCAAACCATAGGTCTTGAAGGCGTAATCACAAAATCTTTGACAAATAGAAAATGAAATAAGTATGCATAGGATCGATTTTTAGATGGTCTAATATTCAAAAATGGAAGATGGGCCAACGAATTCAAATCTAAAAGTTCAATGGATGAGCAGTAATGAAGCTGCTGAACGTCTTGGTGTTACGACAGCTACCTTGTACAGGTTTATAGATGAAGGTCGTTTACCCGCATACCGAATGGGAAGAGTGATAAGACTAAAAGAAAGTGAATTGGAAGATTTTGAAAGAACTTGCCGAATACAACCAGGATCTTTGTCTCATTTAATTCAAGAGTGACTAAATACCCTTTGTGAACCGAATTATTCCTATACAGATAGGGTAAATTCATATGAAGAATTTTCGAAAATATACCCAGCAGGTTTTCATTGAACCCTTTTTCTAATCAAATTAAGGATATTTTTCCAGATACTGTTTCGATCCGTGAGGAGCGTAATTCAGCTTTGGAAAAACTTTCAGAAACTGAATTCCCAAGTCCTGAACAGGAGATATGGCGGTATTCAAAAATTTTCGACCTTGATTTGGAATCTCTTAAACCTTCTTTTAGTAGTCCTGATGACAAAAAAACTGAGTCAAGTTTCTTGGACACAAAAGATTTGAGCCTGGTTTCGATCAATGATGGATGGTTGGGAAGCCCAAAAGGTAGTAACTTTTTAGACTCTTCGCAAGTGTATTTAGGGTCTTTAGCGGACATGGGCAAGGAATTCGCTCATATCGAAGAAAATTTTAATAAGCCAAAAGATTTTTTCGATTGTTTGAATCGTTCTTACAATCCTGAGACTTTAGTTATACATGTCCCAGATGGAGTAGCTCTTGAATCTCCTATATACATAAAAATTCAATCTGTTACTTCAGATCTAGTTGTCTGTCCAAGAATAGTAGTCAATTTGGGTGAAAATTCTGAGGTGAAAATAGTTGAACATCATTTGTCGGGCACGGGTGTATCTCTTTCCATCCCGGTTTTGGATGTACATGTTGGTCAGAACAGTCGTTTGAAACATTGTGTTATACAGAATCTGGGAGAAGAAACATGGCAGGTTTCTAAACAGAATTTTCAACTTGAAAAAGATTCCTACGTTGAAATGTTTACAGCTGCTTTTGGTGGGGATTACGCGCGAAGTGAAATACGTTGCGACCTTAAAGGAAGAGGTTCAGAAGCCTATTCAGCCGCAGCGTATTTTGGAAAAGGAGAACAAACTCTAGATTTCCGCACCTTTCAAAAACATGAGGCACCTGACACTACAAGCAAACTACTTTTCAAAGGTGCTCTGGATGAAGATTCGCGGTCAATTTATTCAGGTTTAATAAAGGTCTTACCGGAAGCAATTCGAACAAAAGCTCAACAGACCAATAGGAACATAAAACTTTCTGAAAATGCTTGGGCTGAAAGTGTTCCTAATCTCGAAATAGAGACCAATGACGTGATGTGCAGTCATGCATCAACAGTTTCAGGAATCGATGAGGAACAGCTTTTTTACTTGGAAAGTAAAGGTATAGAGACTTCAGTGGCGGAGCGTTTAATTATTGCAGGGTTCTTTGATGGGGTTATTTCTAAAGTTTTTGATCCTCTACTAGTTGAAGAAGCTACTTCCATCTTGACTGAGGTATTACAGAACCGTTCGAAGTCTGAGGGCAAGTAATGAAAGAACTGAAGATTTGTGAATTAATAGAACTCGAAGAAGCAGTTCCCCGACGCGTCGAAGTGGAAGGAGAAAATCTAGCTTTGGTCTTAGTTGATGAAACGGTTTATGCCATAGAAGATACTTGCAGCCATGAAGATGTAGCTCTTTCTGAGGGGGAAGTTGATATAGATGAATGTGCTCTGGAATGCTGGAAACATGGAAGCCTTTTTTCACTAAAGACAGGTGAAGCTTTAAGTCTTCCGGCTACTAAAAGTGTAAAAACTTATGAGATTAGGGTTACCGGCGAAGATGTTGTGTTGGTGATCGAATGAAGAACGAAAAGCTTCTAACTATCGAAGGGCTTTGCGCTAACGCAGGGAATAAACAGGTGTTGAAAGGAGTTGATATTGAAATACGGCCTTCAGAAGTGCACGCTGTTATGGGCCCAAATGGGTCGGGTAAATCAACTCTTGCACATGTCTTGATGGGTCGACCTGGTTATCAAGTAACCGCTGGTTCAATTACAGTCGATGGGGTCGATATTCTTCCTCTTAAAACCTGGGAGAGATCACAGGCCGGAATGTTCATAGCAATGCAGCAGCCGATTGAAGTTCCGGGCGTAAAAGTACCTGATTTGATAACTGAAACAGCTATCAATGCTGGTCTCGACCCTCAAGATTCTCTTTCGTTGCTTTATGAAGAAGCAAAGAGTTTAGGAATTGATGAAAACTTTATTGATAGAGAATTAAATGTTGATTTATCAGGCGGTGAGAAAAAAAGAAACGAAACACTCCAGCTCTTGGTTTCAAAACCAAGCTACGCGATTTTGGATGAAATTGATTCCGGTTTGGACATAGATTCGCTTGTTTTGATCGCGAAACGAATACAAAAAGCAACGGAAGATAGTCAATTGGGAGTGTTGGCAATAACTCATTTCAGTCGATTGCTTGAGATTCTCGAACCTGACAAAATTCATGTGCTTGTAGATGGACAGATAGTCGAAACTGGTTCAGCAGAATTAGCGGTTCGACTAGAAGAAGAGGGCTATCAAAAGTTTTTAAAGAAGGTTTAAGTTGCAAGATCGATTACTAGATGCATCAGAGTTGGAAGAAATAATTAGTAATTTCCCAAAATGGGAGTATCGAGAAAAGAGTCTGAAACAAGATTTTATGTTTAGCGACTTTAGTGAAGCATTCGAATTCATGGTTCAGGTATCTGAGATAGCGGAGGATCTTAATCATCATCCTGATTGGTCGAACTCTTGGAATAAAGTTTCTATTTCAATTTCCACCCATTCCGCAGGCGGTCTAACCGCTCTCGACCTGAAATTTGTAGAAAAAGTAGAATCGCTTCCGGGTATTTAATTTTCCACTGAATCAATGATCTGATCAAAAGTGTTCCACCCGAGGGTTGCACATTTGATTCTGACAGGGTATTTAACCACGCCTTTTAAGGCTTCTAGGTCACCTAAAGAAGACGGCGTTTCGTCTAGGCTGCTTTCCGCTGAATTCAAATCGTTTTCATGGCTAGACATCATTTTTTTAAATCGTTCAAACACTTCTTTCGCCTCATCCAAGGTTTTCCCTAGAACAGATTCGGTCATCATTGAAGCGGAAGCTTGACTTATAGAACAGCCTTGCCCGCCTATGCGAATTTCCTTTATTACTTTGTCTTCGACGATCACATAGACTTTCACATCATCGCCGCAAAGAGGATTAAAACCCTCCTCCATAATCGCCGGAGGTGTAGGTAATTCGCCCTTATTCCTGGGACTTCGGTAATGATCCAGAATTACTTCTTTGTATAAATCTTCAAGCCCAGTCACGATTTCTCCAAATCAGTTTCAAGCAAAAATCTTGCCAGCTTCATTTATAGCATCAGCTAAAACATCTATGTCAGACTCGTCATTATAAATGTATAAGGAAGCTCTAGCTGTGGCATTTAGTCCCATAAGTTTCATCAAAGGTTTGCAACAATGATGTCCAGCCCGTACACAAACACCGTATTGGTCGAGAACCTGACTCAAATCATGGGGATGAACATCACGGTAAGACAGAGAGAGAACACCTGATCGATCAATTGGATTCTGGGGGCCATGTATGACCAGATCATTTCCAAATCTATCGTTTAACATTTGCAAAGCATAAGAAGTAAGTTTTTGCTCGTGCTCTCGAATCGCTCCCATGCCAATTTTTTCTAAGTAGCTGATTGCGACACCAAGTCCGATTATTTCAGCGATGGGGGGAGTTCCAGCTTCAAATTTCCAAGGAAGTTCATTGGCTGTAAAACCATCAGAGGTAACGTTTAAGATCATTTCCCCGCCACCAAGGAAAGGGGGCATATTCTCGAGTATTTCTAAACGCCCCCAAAGAACACCAATTCCGGTAGGCCCGCACATTTTATGCCCACTAAAAGCTATAAAATCAGCACCCAAGTCAGTGACATCGGTCTCAAAATGTGGCGTTGACTGACAAGCATCAACAAGACAGAGTGCACCGACTTTGTGAGCTGCTTCAACAAGTTTTTTTACAGGATTTATGGTTCCTAATGCATTAGAAACCGCAGTTACGCAAAGAAGTTTTACTCCCTTTAGCAATTCATCAATGTTGTCTAAATCAAGTTGTCCGTCATGAGTTATGGGAATCCAACGGATTTCGATATCTCGCTCGCTTGAAAGCTGTTGCCATGGAACTATATTTGAGTGGTGTTCAAGTGAGCTTAAGAGAATCACGTCACCGTCAGTTAGTTGACTTCGTGCCCAACTGTACGAAACTAGATTTATTGCCTCAGTGGCATTTTTTGTGAAAATTATTTCTTTCTCGGAATTAGAGTTGATAAAACGGTGCACCTTTCGACGCGTTTCTTCTACTTCTTCAGTTGCAAGTTCTGCGATGTGATAAGCACCTCTGTGAACATTTGCATTTATCTCTTTGTAGTAATCATTCATCCGTTCAATTACTTCAATTGGTTTTTGAGAAGTAGCTGCAGAGTCAAGATAAACAATTGGATTGTCATTTACCGAGCGTTCTAAAAGAGGGAACTCTTTCTTTATAACTTGAGGGTCAAAAATAGATTTACTCATGAGTCGTCACTTTTAAAAGAGTCATAACCGGAAGATTCAAGCTTTTCAACTATTTCATTCCCGCCTGTTGCAACAATTCGTCCATCCATGATGACATGAACTAAATCTGGATTCAGATACTCCAAAAGCCTTTGGTAGTGTGTGATCGTTAGTACCCCTAGATCAGAGTTCTTTTCTCTAACTTTCGCAACGCCGTCAGCTACCACGCCCAGAGCATCGATATCTAGACCAGAATCTGTTTCGTCAAGAATTGCTACCTCGGGTTCAAGAATTGCCATTTGAAGGATTTCATTTCTTTTTTTCTCACCGCCCGAAAAACCTTCATTCAGGTAGCGTTCCGCAAAAGAAGGATCCATGTTTAGTCTTTCTAGCCACTCCATGATGGAAAGGCGTAATTCTAAAACTGACATTTGCATATCTCTGCGTGCAGAAAGTGCTTGTCGCAAAAAATTAATGACTGACACTCCAGCAACTTCGTGAGGGTATTGAAATGCTAGAAAAATCCCTGACTTTCCTCGCATTTCTGCCGACCAATCTGTTATTTCTTCACCGCGAAATTGAATTGAACCACTAGTCACCGAGTACTCAGGACTACCTAGTAATACTGAAGCTAAGGTCGATTTTCCTGAACCGTTTGGTCCCATTAATGCATGAACTTCTCCTTCATTAATGGTCATGTTTACCCCGTTTAAAATACGGGTGCCGTCCTCCGCAGAGGCATGCAAATCAGTAATCTCGAATAAGGCTGGGCTGGGTTGTGACACGTTTATAAGTCTATTGAGAGCTTTTAATTACTACTATCAGCATAGGGTTAATTATGTCACCTTATTTTTCAATGATATTTTCCAAGCTCTAAAATTTTCATGACTTGCACCATCGGCCCCTATACCATTTCCTGACCCATCTGGAAAAAGTCGAAATGTGCAAATCGTTTGCTCTTCGCTAAGAGAAACTGCTATATATCTCGCATGACTTCGACGGGCGGGTCCGGCACGCCAGAGCAACCAGTTGCCTATTCTCCGTTTATAAGCAATTTTTACTGATCCCAAATCATCTCCGGATGAAAGAAGTTTTTCGGGGGCTTCTATCCATGCCTGTGCTGCTATGTTTTTGTCCCTTAAGGGTGTATCGGGCAACTCCCAAGTATGAACAGGTGTGTAGTCGAAAGGTCTCTCGTCAGCTGGCAGTGCCGACGGTTCTTGTTTCACCAACCTCGAGATGCCCATTCTTCTAAAGAAGGACTCTCATTCGCAATAGTTGTATCGTTCCCATGTCCTGGTAGAACTAAAGTTTCCGGGGGAAGCTGACTAAAGAGCCGATTATCTATTGATTGAATTATTTGATCAAAATCGCCTCCTTCGAATTCAGTGGTCCCTGGGCCTCCGGGGAAAAGTGTGTCTCCTGAAAAAAGAATAGGAGAGTCTTCTAAACGAAAACAGATAGAGCCTGGTGTATGACCAGGGGTCATGATTGTGTGAAGCCGAAGTCGTCCTACTTCGATAACAGACTGATCTTCAAGTAGATAGTCGTAGCTTGGGAGCATCTCTGCATCGGCACTAGTTACACCAACTTCATAACCAGCTTCTCTTATCGCTGGAACAGCTTGAATATGATCCCAGTGCCCGTGAGTCTCTAGAACAGTTTTAACGTTTAGAGCCTTGCATAAATCGAGCAATTTATCGTGTTCATTCGCAGCATCAATAAGGACGCTTTCACCTGTTTCACGGCATCGAAGGAAAAAAACATTATTTTCCAAATCGCCAACAACGATCCTGTGAATTTCGGACTGAGTATCGCAATAGTGTAATGAAACTCCAGGAACCCCAGTTTTAGGGTGATCTGAGTGAGAACAAGGTGATGAAAAAGGTGAAGAGGGTATTTGCTCTAAGTTTTCGTTATTATCCATTATGAATCATGTTAGCAATGAGGGACCAAGAGTGGTTTCACCCGATATCGTCGAGTATTGAAATTTAAATACGTGTATATTTCCTGAGATTAGATTTAAGGAGCCAAAAAGTGAATTTTGCCTTTACAGAGGAACAGGAACAGTTGCGAGAATTTGTTAATCAGTTCATGGAGAGTTACTCGCCTGAAGCCAAAGTCAGAGAGTTAATGGAAACTGATCTTGGATATGACTCAGAAACATGGTCAATGATGGCTGAGCAATTAGGTCTTCAAAGTCTGATAATTCCTGAAGAGTATGGCGGGCAAGGTTTTGGATATGTCGAACTGGTAGTGGTTCTGGAGGAAATGGGAAGAGCGTTGTTGTGCTCACCTTTTTTCTCGACGGTTGTTCTTGCGGCCAATACTCTTATTCATTCAGGTGACGATGCTGCTAAAGCAGAGCTTTTGCCGGGAATAGCGAGTGGTGAGACGATTGCCACTTTGGCCTTTACGGAAGAAAGCGGGAAATGGGGAAGTGATGGCATAACAATGCTTGCCACCGCTTCAAGCGATGGCTGGGAGCTAAACGGAACGAAAATGTATGTTCTTGATGGAAATGCAGCTTCTTTGATTCTTGTTGCAGCATGCACAGACAAAGGAATTTCATTATTCAAAGTTGATGGTGATGCAGATGGATTATCTCGCACACAGCTAGCAACTATGGATATGACCAGAAAACAGTCACGTCTGGACTTTGAAAATGTTAAAGCGACCCTTATAGGTGAAGAAGGACAAGGTTGGGCAACACTCGAAAGAGTTTTGGATTTGGCTGCTGTCGCTCTTGCAGCTGAACAAGTAGGGGGAGCTCAACAGTGTCTCGATACAGCAGTTCAATACGCTAAGGACAGAGTTCAGTTTGGACGTCCTATAGGAAGCTTTCAGGCTATTAAACATAAGTGTGCAGACATGTTATTGGAAGTTGAGTCTGCTAAATCAGCTGCTTATTATGCCGGCTGGTGTGCTGCCGAACTGAATGATGAACTGCCATCCGTGGCTAGTTTGGCAAAGGCTTATTGCTCTGAGGCTTATTTCAATACGACAGCTGAGAATATTCAAATTCACGGAGGTATAGGTTTCACTTGGGAACACCCTGCACACCTCTATTTCAAAAGAGCGAAAAGTTCTGAGCTGTTGTTTGGAGATCCGACCTATCACAGAGAGCTTTTGGCGCAAAGAATCGGGATCTAAGTAGCGTTTCAACTGTTGGGTTTATATTTTTATAGTTGATTGGTGTTTGGGAAGATTGTTCTGATTTTATCGATCAGTGAAATTAAGCAGAATTTCTTTAAAGTGTGAGTGACGTAACTTAGATGTTGCTATAACCGAAGTGTGCTTTTATTATTTGTGTTTTTCGGAATATTGCTGGTTCTATTAATTGCCTTTGTTTCTGTCGCTCTTACAGTTAGGAATTTGAGTGAGGCATCTCTTCCTTCCGTTCTTGAAGTGGATGATGCAGTTGAATGGATATCAGAGAGACTCCCTGAAGAGGCGGCTTCACAACTTCGAAAAGACGAGGTTTTAGAAATAATTAGCTGGTGGCTTGATTCTCTCGGTTCGGCAGGTTTGGCATCAGAACACGGACAAGAAATTGGAGAAGGCAGAGCGAAAGATAATAATGCAGAATCAATTGCCGATCTTGATGTTGCAGTAGATGAAGTCGTGGCTAGGGCTTTAGAAGGTCCAGAACCTTTGAATGAGGTAGCTGTAGTTGTCGTGCTTGATCTTCTCGTTGTTTATTTAACTGAGATTGGTGCGATTGGTAGTCAACCTACAGAACAAGGGTAACTTCAATACATGATTGATCGTCAAAGTTCAGTTTTCGTTGCAGGTCATAAAGGACTTGTTGGGTCTGCAATTTTACGTAGATTGGACTCTGCCGGCTTTTCGGACGTAAGGGTTGTAGAAAGAAAAGATCTTGATTTACGTGACCAGTCCGCAGTAAATGCATGGTTTGAAACTGAGCGTCCTAAGTATGTCTTTCTTGTCGCAGGAACAGTCGGCGGAATAATGGCTAACAGTACTCGTCCGGCAGATTTCATTTACGACAACTTAATGATCCATGGAACCGTAGTGCACGCTAGCCACAGAGTAGGTGTAGAGAAGTTGATTTACTTAGGTAGTTCATGCATTTATCCGCGTGAGGCTGATCAACCGATAATTGAAGATTCATTATTAAGTGGACCTTTGGAACCTACAAATGAAAGCTACGCTCTGGCTAAAATTGCGGGAATAAAACTTTGTGAGGGTTACAGAAGACAGTATGGAGATGACTTCATTTCTGCAATGCCAACGAATTTGTATGGACCAGGGGACAATTTTGATGAAATGAATGGACATGTACTGCCGAGTTTGATGAGACGGTTTCATGAAGCTAAAGATGAACAACAGGAGACTGTTGAAGTTTGGGGGAGTGGAAAAGCCAAACGAGAATTCCTGCATGTGGATGACCTTGCTGATGCCTGTCTATTTCTAATGGATAATTATTCCGATCTGGAGCACATAAATGTAGGCACTGGAATAGATCACAGTATTAAAGAATTAGCAGAGAATATAAGAGATTTGATTTATCCCGAAGCAGAACTCGTATTCGACACCTCCAAGCCCGATGGAATGCCTAGAAAAGTTCTGAACGTTTCAAAGTTGACAGAATTGGGTTGGAAAGCAAAAATTCCATTGCTGGAAGGTCTATCTAGCACCTATGACTGGTTCTGTACCGCTAAGGCAAAAGGAGAAGTAAGAGAGTAATTTATTATTCTTGTTTTGACTTACCAGCTGCCTTTTGTGCTTTTTTCCAAGCTCTAACTTTTGTTAACGACTCAGGACTATTGATGTCAGCTACAGATCTGGGTGTTTTGTCGGCAAATGGTCCGGCAGATTTCTGCCAACCCGGAGGAGAGCAACCCATTCGTTTAGCTAAAAGAGCGGTAAAGATCATCGACTTTTCTGAGCCAAAACCTGGTAAGTCTATTAGACGGTTATATAGGGTTTCACCAGAATCTGAGCTCGCCCAAAGTGTTTCAGCGTCACCGTCATAATTTTCTACTAAATGCTCGCAAAGGTCTTGAATACGACCTGCCATCGAAGAAGGGAAGCGGTGTATGGCTGGTTTCTCTTTGCATATCGATTCAAATTTTCCAGGATCCATGGAAGCTATTTGTGATGCATCGAGTTCTCCTAATCTTTCTAAAAGTGTGTGTGGGCCTTTAAAAGCCCTTTCCATAGGTATCTGTTGGTCAAGAAGCATTCCTAATAAGAGGGCAAGAGGGTTTTTGTTTAAAAGCTGATCTGCTTCGTTATTGCCAGTAACAGCAAGATCACCTGAAAATTTAGATGTCATATTTAGAAGAATAGTTCGAAAGAAAGAATTTTGAAATTAGTTCTTGTTAAATAGAAAAAAAGAAAATTAAGCAAACCAATTGATATGCGGCTTGGATTAGGGTTTAGAAATGAATAGTGGGATCACAACCGTTTATACCGACGGAGCTTGCTCCGGTAATCCAGGTCCGGGGGGATGGGCGTGGGTGGTGCCAGATGGAGAATTTGCAGCGGGAAGTGATTCAGAGACAACTAATCAACGAATGGAGTTGAAGGCTGCTTTGGAGGCTGTTAAGGCACTCCAAGGGGAAATTGTTATTGTTAGCGATTCAACGTATGTCGTTAAATGTTTTCATGACCGTTGGTGGGAAGGGTGGTTGCGAAGAGGTTGGGTAAATTCCGCGAAAAAACCAGTTAAGAATCGGGATCTCTGGGAGCCGCTGATTGAAAGTTACCGAGATCGCAACAACATTTCTTTCAGGTGGGTTAAAGGTCACTCAGGTGACAGATGGAATGATGAAGCGGACCGTTTAGCCGTACAAGCAGGCAGTGAACAGATCTCCTTAAAGGGAAATCTTTCCTCGTAGCTACTTAAAAAGATTGCAGCAAATTAATGACGTGTTCTTTTTTCGCGCCTATAGTCAGAATTACCGAGGAGAGGAGGTGGTCCAGATTAGTAGTAAACGTTATGGGACTTCGGAGGTGGGTGGCCGCTAGGCGGTTCTGGACCATCTGGTGAAATTATGCCAGCCACCCTCAGGTTTGATTGCCGGTTCTGGTCCCAACTGGTGAAAAGATCTATCTGAGAAATCCAGAAATAGTTCTAATATTTTAAATATGGGGATGCACACATTGTGCATCCCCATATTTGTTTTAGTGTTCTAAACAGTCAGGGCATGAGAATACTTTTTTGAATGCCTTAAATTATCTTGAGGCGAAAACCTATTAAGTGCACGAAATTGCCTGTTAATCTGCAGGTATGGAAAGACTGTCTAACTTCGCTGATAACAGGTTCATAGGGGATACGAGAACGCAAGAGGTTTACGATCTTGATGAGTCAGAAGAAAGTGAATCTATGCAGGTCTTGATTGACGAACTCGTTGAAAATGAGACTTTTATTTGTTTTGCTCCTGACACACTTGCTGAAGCTCGTAACCGTGGATATCGACTTAGAAAAATCTAACCATTGGTTTTTTGACGTATTAAGTTAAGAGCACTGCCAGCTCTGAACCATTCGATCTGATCTTCTGACATCGAGTGATTCGTTTCTATATGGGTGGTGTCACCTTTGGGATTGGTGATTACAACTTGGACAGGTTCATTCGCTCTCATATTTTTGATATCTATCACTGAAATTCTGTCTTCCTGCCCGATTAAGTCATAGTCGCCTGGATTGGCGAAAGTTAAAGGTAGGATTCCTTGTTTCTTCAAGTTGGTTTCGTGAATTCGCGCAAATGAACGTGCTATAACTACACGACATCCTCTAAATCTGGGTTCCATAGCGGCATGTTCCCTGGAAGACCCCTCACCAATATTTTCATCGCCAATTGCTACCCACTCGATTCCTGCTTCGTGGTAGCGCTTTGCTATTTCAGGGAAAGGTCTTATCTGATTGTCTGTGATATCTACTCCAGTTCCAATTTCTCCAGTAAAGGAGTTAACTACTCCTAAATAGAGATTCCCTGAAATATTTTCCAAATGTCCTCTATATTTCAACCAAGAACCTGCCATTGAAATGTGATCGGTAGTGCATTTACCTTTTGCTTTCATCAAAACAGGTAGACCCTCGAAGTCATTCCCGTCCCAAGGAGCGAAGGGCGTGAGAGCTTGAAGCCTTTCGCTTTCTTGGGAAATAGAAATTTCAATTTGAGAATTTTCAGATGGAGGAGGTTTAAATAAGCCTTCTTCTCCAGAGTCGAAACCCTTAGACGGAAGTTCTTCTCCAACATCCACGGAAAGCTTTACCTCTTCGCCGTTTTCTGTAGTTAAAGAATCAACTGCGGGATCAAAATCGAGTTTTCCGGCGATACTCAAAGCAACAACAGTTTCGGGTGAAGTCACAAAGGCAAATGTGGAAGCGTATCCGTCATTTCTTTTTGGGAAGTTACGGTTATAGCTAGTAACAATACTGTTAGGCACACCATCATCTAGATCCTGTCGATCCCATTGCCCTATGCAAGGGCCACAAGCATTCGCAAGCACTGTAGCTCCTATAGCTTCTAGGTCTGCAAGAAGGCCGTCTCTTTCGATTGTTGCTCGAACTTGTTCAGATCCTGGGGTAACTAAAAAAGGTATTTTTGATTTCAACCCCTTAGAAAGAGCATCTCGTGCTATCCCAGCAGCCCTAGTAATATCTTCATAACTTGAATTGGTGCATGACCCAATCAATCCGGCGCTTACCTCCAAGGGCCATCCATTCTCAGCTGCTTCTTCAGCGATGCCTCCACCAACAGGTCGGGCTAAATCAGGAGTATGGGGACCATTAATGTGGGGTTTCAAGTCGGAAAGATTTATCTCAATTACACGGTCGAAGAAACTATGAGGATCTTCTTCAACTTCTGGATCTGCCTGTAAGTCGCTGCTAACAGAATCAGCTGCTTCAGCAGTTTCCATACGATTAGTTGCATGCAAATAACGGGAGATGGCTTCGTCATAAGGGAAAAGAGATGTTGTAGCACCAATTTCTGCACCCATATTGCAGATTGTCCCCTTACCCGTTGCAGAAAGTGTTCTAGCTCCAGGTCCTAGATATTCAATTATTGCACCGGTTCCACCTTTAACAGTAAGAATTTCTGCGACCTTTAGAATTACATCCTTAGGGGATGCCCATCCGCTTAGTTCTCCCGTCAAATTAACGCCGATTATTTTTGGCCATTTAATATTAAATGGAAAGCCAGTCATGACGTCGACAGCATCAGCTCCTCCGACACCGATAGCAATCATTCCCAAACCTCCCGCATTTGGAGTATGACTATCAGTGCCGATCATCATTCCGCCAGGGAAGGCATATTGTTCGAGAATCACCTGATGGATGATCCCAGAGCCCGGTTTCCAGAAACCCGCGCCATATTTTGCACAAACAGATTCAAGGAAGTCGTATACCTCGGAATTGTTGTCAACTGCGACACTAAGATCGGTGTCACCGTCTATACGGGCTTGAATTAAATGGTCACAATGTGTAGTCGTGGGAACTTGTACTTCCGGAAGACCTGCAGTCATAAACTGTAACCAAGCCATTTGAGCAGTAGCATCTTGCATTGCAACTCGGTCAGGATGAAGATCAACATATGAGACTCCGCGGTTCATTTCTGTAGAACTTGGATCCTTCAAGTGGTTAATTAGTATTTTTTCCGCCAGCGTTAAAGACCTGCCTAAAGCTTTCCTGCCGTAAGGTAGGCGATCTTCAAAATTTGAGTAAACGCTTTTTACGAGTTCTATTGGAGTCTGGGATTGAACTGTCATGACTTCAATCTACCAGATTGATTTTTAGCCGATTGATAATGTGACAAACTTGGCCGATTAGAGTACTGGCCAACGTCGTCGACGTTTTCTTGTTTTTCCATCGTTATCACTTAACGACCAAGACCTTCGCCAAGCTCCAATTTCAGGCCCTGTAAGAGATGGTGAGGAATTTCTGTAAGATCGCTGTCTGGCATCCCACCAGCTAGAAGCTGTTTCATCGGCAAGACTTCTAACCTCATTTTCAATACGGGTGCTAAAAGATCTAGCGCTCTCATCAGTTTCGGGTTTCATTGGGTAACCGAAAGTCACGGTGCTTTTAGAGCGTCTTGGAAGGTTTCTTCCTTTTCGTAAGATTTTCCCTGTTCCGGATATGTGTATTGGTATAACCGGCACATCGCATCGGATAGCTAGATAAGCGGCGCCGCCTCTAAATGGTTGACCCCATCCATCTGGACTACGACCTCCTTCAGGGTATATAAGTAGACTCCATCCGTCCTCTATCAACTCTGAGATCATGTCGCCTGATTGTCTACTGACTTTTGTTCGATCTATAGGAACTGCCCCTATAGCTAATGCTGAAATTGCGCTAGTCGCTTTTGTATTAAAGAAATAATCAGCTGCAGCTCCGATTACGAGTTCATGTCTCCATGGTTCGGGGATTGAAGTAATTAGTAGGGGAGTGTCAGCGTGGCTTTGGTGGTTGGCGGCAAATATTGCTGGTCCTTCAAGATTTATAAGACGGTCTAACCCTTTGCGTGTAGGCATAGCTAAAAAAGACATCACTGGCCTCATCAAAGTTTCCACAATTACGGCTCTGGCTAAACGAGCGGCGGGACGCCGTGCCCATTCAGTGTCATAACCTGCGCCAAGCGAGCTCTCTTTTATTATTGAATCAACGCCTGCAGGGGCTGACGCCGAAACCCATGGAAAGCCAAGTTTCAAAAATTTATATTTGAAATCATTTAGAATCGAGTAAATAGACCTCATTTAGATCACATCTGCCATAACAATTGGAGGATTTTTCAGATGTGTAATGGTTGGTTGCGGTCCTACTACATCAGTGGCTATTTCGAGTGCATCTTGAAGAGTTGATGCAGATTGGAAACCTAAACGACGAACAGCTTTTTGATCACCACCAACAATGATAATTCTTCCAAGGTGCTGCATTGCATGGCTACCCCAATACCACATGTAAAACGGATGAACTCCGTGATAGGCGTATGAGTTTCGATAAAGATGGATATACCACTCATCTTCAGCGAATTGCTTTTCATATTTCTTCTCGATTTCAATCGGATCGGTAGTCTCGATCAGAACCTGTTCGAAAAAGTCTATATAACTAGGATGATGAACAGGATGAAACTCCCAAGGTGTTGGGTGGCTCATTATGAGAACCCCACCTTCACGGACTAAAGGTTTTCCCTTGTAAAGATTAAAGAAATACCCGAGCCCAAGACACATTACTAAAATAGGGTTCATTATCGAATTAACGTTGTACGGACAAATATACGGAAGACCCATAGTGAGTATGTCGGTTTGACCTTCGACGGTTACGAGTTGTTGTGCATATACATTTTCAATAGTTCTCTTATGTACAGCTTCCACCTCGCCAGCTTGCACTGAAGTCATCTCGTAGGGTGATTGCCACCCACCAAAAATACGCCTCTTTGTTTTAACAGGTAACAGGTCTAAACCGCGCTGCATTGCGATGAACTGACCCCTGTCTCGAGCAGTCCACTCCCATTCGCGTTTTTGAAGAAGCGCTAAAGGCCCTTCTCTGCCGAAAGTATTGTTATTTACAGTCGTTTCTATTTGAAAGATCTTCACTCCTGCGTCTTTTATCACATCGCCCATACGCCAATTTGAGGCATGCAAGGCAGAGTTGTCTTTGTCCATTATTGATTTTGAATTTCTTAGAGTATGGACATTGTGGTGATGGCGAAGACCTGTGTATCCGGCTAGTCCGGTTGCTGTACTTTTATGACCACCATCCATAGAAACTAGATTTATATTTACGTAAATGAGTAGGTCGCTCTCAGCAGCCCTACGACAGAAATGCACATCCTCACCATGTGGGGTTTCACCAAGAACGATCATCCCTTCTGGGTCTTCCGCATCGAGGTTATATAACAGTCCTTTCGGGGCAAAGGAATCATACACACGATCTCCAACGGCATGACGAAGCTCGTCTTCAGTCATTCTTCTGTGTAAAGCAAGAGCAGCAATAAGATGTACATCGTCCACACCGGCTTCTGCGGCCATGTCTAATACAGCTTCGATTATGCGTTGTCTAATGTCTGGCTTACGCATTGGTGGAAGTGGAAGTGAAATGTCATCGAACGCGATTGTGAGTTTCATTCCTGGTTTTAGAAGAGAGGGAAGTGGTTCAGAATCACCTAGCGGGTTCAAAAGAGCGTCTTTTATTGCACCTTCTGGATCTGAAAGTCCTTCTAACGGTTCAGAAGGATAGACGACTCGTGACCTTCCAACAGGTAATTTCTCCAAACGAAAGTTCTCACCGTGGTGAAAAACAATAGGTGGAGTGTTTCTGTCCACATCTAAAACAAATCCTGGTCTAGGAGAAGGACGTGAAGTTTCTTTATTTTCGTTATTCATTTGATGTTACGCTCCCGTTCATCTCGAAGGTCAAAAACAATCTTGAAAGCACCTCTAGCACCTGCGTTAGCAGCGTGTTTTAAAGCTTCCTGATAGTTGTTAAGTCGATAGCAAGCTGAGACAAGTTTCTCAAGTTTTGCGCTTTTCACCAGTTCAAAGGCGAGATCAAAAGTATTTACTGCTTCTCCGTTAGCAAGTCTTTCGGTCCCATAGGTATAAGCGCCGATTAGTTGCAACTCTCGATGCCATAGGGGTGTTAGCTCTAACTCGACGATCGAAGGCATTCCAACGAGTATAATTTTCCCTTTGGGTTTCGTTATGGATAAAGCGTCACTGATGCTTTTTGATGTCCCAACGCAGTCTATTACTACATCTGCACCACCAGTTAAACGATCCACGCTGCCTTCAGGGCCTTTTTCGGAAACATTTGTAATTGCTTTTGTTCCACAAGCTCTTCGTACTGCACGATGAATCTCATCAGGGTTTACAACAATGTCAGATCCGAGCTCAGCAGCTAATCGCTTTTGCTCCGGATAACGAGCAGTTGAGATAATTGTTTTTGGGTTTGTGAAATGTCTTAATGCAGAAATAGTGACTTGCCCCAGAGTCCCGCTTCCTAAAATTGCGACCACTCCTTCACTTGGCAACTCTGCAGCTAGGGCTGCGTGCACTCCACATGCAGTTGGTTCTACCATTACCGCGGCTTCATCCGAGAATTCGTTAGGCACAGAGTGTAGTTGACTAGGGTGTGCGTAAAATTCGGTGGCCCAACCTCCTCCAGTGTCATGACATGAGCCGGTTTGGATCCCAGGAGAAATTTCTCCAAGGGTTACATTTTCACAGTTTCCTATTTTTCCCTGACTGCACGGATTGCAGGTTGGTGAGATATTTCTACTTGTGCAGCTAAGAACCGGTTCAAGCACAACTCGACTGTCGTCATCAAGATCTCCCACCACTTCATGACCGGGCGTAAAAGGAAAAGAAACCAGAGGTTCAAAATATCGAGCTGATTTCCCATCAACTGTTGCTAGATCTGAACCGCAAATCCCCGAAAGTCTTGGTCTAACTCTTACCCATTCTTCACCAGGAGCTTTTGGGCTTTCCTCTTGGATTAGGTCGATAGGTCCAAAACTTGCTCCGGAACCAGGCTTGATATTGCCGGCGATTTTGGCTGCTGCATATCTTGGAATATTCCTTTTAAATCGGAGTGCTTTCATTACCTACTCCTTTTGTGAGGGGCTAACGGTAAAATTTTGTTACTTATTCCGGGAGATTTGCCAAAATTCTCAACTAGCCATCCGCGTTTCCTAGCGATACTGGCTAAGCGTACTTCGGGGTTTACCGCAACTGGAAAACCAACTGCTTCCAACATGGGAAGATCACTGGCGGAATCGGCATAAGCGACTGATTCTCTTAGGTCGAGTCCATTTGCAGATGCATAGTCAGCTAAAGCCTGATATCTGGATTCACCTGTAGGAGGTACATCTACTAATCGGCCATCATAAGAGTCGCCATCTTGTCCCAGTCTCGGGCAAATTATGTCATCGAAAAGAGGCTTAAGTGGTTCAACTATAAAATCTAAAGCTCCTGTTATGAGAACAGTTTTATGTCCTAAATTTCTATGCTCTCTAACTCTGCGGATTCCTTCCGGGAAAGATTTTGAAAGTATAAGGTCGCTAAATTGTTCGGCTGAATCTTCAGAAATTTGAGAAATTGGAGCTCCTTCATAACGCCTATAGAAATGGCGTAAGAAATCACCTCGATCTTGTTTATCCAAAGAAAGCAGTCGAGGTGCTTCCGCCAAGGTCTTTATTACTAGACGGATACGTTCAGCACTGCTTAGTCTTCTACTTGCAAGCCAAGCAAAAGAAGAAACCACGTTTGAAGCGATAAGAGTATTTTCCAAATCGAAAGCGGCAATATGGCGATCTGGTGAAAGTATTTGGCTTCTTAAACGTGTCTCCCGATCTTGTCCTTTCTTCGAAGGGGGCGTCATGGGAACTCTGCCGGCTTTAACTACTGAGGGTAGGTGAATTTCGTTTGCGTATTGGTTCCAGTCGATTATTCCAGGGTCAAAACAGAAATCTTTCTTATCTTCTTCGTCCAAAGAGTCCCAAAGTTCTAACAGGCCTTCAAGTCCATAGATGGCTTGACATTCAACGTAAGCTCCATATAGATCTACGTAACCTAGTGCTTTTTCGATCTGGTCGCGCTGCTCTTCAAGCTTTGCAACTACGTCAGCTCTAGAACCTCTGATCGGGAGCTGGTCAAAAGCTTTTTGTGTTTTGCTTAAAAGTGTTTGTCCTCTTTCAAGTTGTTTTCTGACTTTACTGATACCGGGAAAATCCCAACCGGGCACAGCAATAGGTTGACCGATTTCATCATAGACAGGGTGCTGTGTGAACCATGCACGAACGAGATCGAATAGATGTCCATATCTAAGAGGATTTATGCTACCTGATGCTATTTGAATAATGTCCGGCTGTTCAGCTGGACCTCTTGCAGCAACTGCACAAATAGCGGCCGTGACCAGATCTACGGGTATTACGTCAATTGTCCCTTCGGGAATTCCGGGAAAGTCTTTTAGTAGTCCTCTTGCGTAGGAAATAATTACAGGTTCTGCCATTCGAAAACCTCTTATCCAGCCTGGAAAGGGTTCCGCTAGGGCGGATTCAATAATTGAGGGCCTCACGATGCTTATGGGAATAGAGAGGGCAGTCTCGCGAAGAGCGATTTCTCCCAATGCTTTCGTGTAGGCGTAGGCATCTGGAAATCCTAAAGAATGTGCGCGTGAACGACCAGCTTCGGCCATTCGGTCATCAACCCAACGTGAGCGCAGTTGTTCAGTTTTTGACGCAAGTGCTGGGACACCCGCTCCTCCTAGTTCTTCACGGGCTTTTTTGCGAAATTCCTCTAGCCGTTCGGGAGTTCGACTAGCAGTTTCTGATTCTTGTCTCGTTCTTCTCGCTGCATCGACTTCAATTTTCCAATCAACGTCAACAAAGAATGGACTGGCGTCTACGGGTTCCTCAGGCGCTGCTCCTCTTCTACTTCCTGCCACATAACAAGTGGAGATAGAAACGAGGTGAGGTGAAATAGCGAGCTCATTTAGAGTTTGGGCGATACGAACTGGCCCAAGAAGGTTAACTTCCACTGCTTGATCTAAAGGTGAATCAAAACTTACTACTGCTGCGGAATGAATAAACAAGTCACATTTAGCCAGCTCAAGTAGACCTTTTTCATCAAGTCCTAAACCATCTACGCCTACATCTCCTGATATGGCTTTGACTCTTTTTTTGCATAATGCGTCAAAACCATCATTACCTAGTTTTTCACGAAGGTTATTGAACGCATCGTTACGAAGGATTTCTCTTTCTGCCCGTTTTTCTGCACCTCTTCTACCTGGGCGCACGAGTAGAAGAAGTTCACAGTCTGGTATAGAACTTAGTAAGCGTTCGACTAGTGCAGTGCCGAGAAAGCCTGTTGCTCCAGTGATTGCGATCCGCTTTCCGGATAAATTTTGTTTTATCATCATTATTATTTACCAATTGGTAAGTTAAACTTACCAAACGGTAAGTAATTAAGAAACGGTGTCCGATGGAAAAGTATGAAAAATTTGGAACAAAGGAAAAAATTCTTGATGTTGCATTGGAATCTTTCAGCACATCCGGCTTTGACGCCACTTCGCTTGACGCAATCGCAAAGTCTTTGGGAATAAGAAAACAAACCATTCTTTACCACTTCACAACCAAAAAAGGTTTATTAAATGCAGTAGTTGAAAGAGCAGCAGGGAATCTAATTACTTCAATTGAAGAAGTTCTGAGCAGTGAATTAAAAGGTTGGGAAAGAATAGAAGCACTAGCAAAGATGATTTTTCGACTTGCCCTACGCGAACCACTATTGCTTGGCCTTTTGAGAGAAGTTAGTAGACCAGGATCTGTTGGCTCAGAAAGATTAAAGATATTGATGACCCCTCTCATGGATAGGGCAACTTTGTGGATGCAAACAGAAATGGGAGCTGGAAGGATGCGCCGAACAGATCCGCGGTTAGTTATTTTAAGTGCTTACTCAACTGTTGTGGGATTAGCAACAGAAATTGAAGTTTTGAGAGCAGCTGGTATAGAACAGGCACTTCGCCCTGTGGCCATAAGACGCCGGGAGTTGATGAGATTTTTAAGAGTTTCTTTAGATCCTGATTACTCTCAGTCTAGATAGCAGTATTACGACGCTTTCTTGAAAACCTTTCAATAGCAATGTCTGCAAGGCGGTCCACCAGATCTGAGTAAGAAAGTCCAGCTTTTTGCCAGAGTCTTGGATACATAGAAATGGGTGTAAAGCCTGGAATAGTATTTACTTCATTAAGTATCGGACCCCTTTCAGGGTGAAGGAAAAAATCTACTCTCGCCATTCCAGAGCAGCGTAAGGCTAAAAAAGAACGAGCTGCCACTTGTTGTAGGTTTACAACTAGGTTTGGCTCAATGCTTGGTTCATCAATCAATTCAGCGCTATCGTTTTCATACTTTTCGGCGTAATCATAGAAATCGCCCATAGGTTTTATCTCGCCTGGAGGTGAGACTTGGGGGACTAAGTCACCCAGAACTGATAGTTCTATTTCTCTTCCTTCTATAGCTTCTTCGACGACTAACCATTCGTCGTAAGCGAAAGCTTTTTCAAGAGATTCCTTTAGTGAATCATGATCACTAGCCTTAGAGACTCCTATAGAAGAACCCAAATTTGCAGGCTTAACAAAAACTACTGGGCCGAGTTCTTTCAGTAATTCAGAAAGCAACGATTTCATGCCTTCGTTATCTAAATCTTCAAATCGCTTGGAATGCACATCTCTGTACCGCGCCTGTGGGATCTTGTGATAAGTGAGGATTTCCTTCGTGGCAATTTTGTCCATGGCTAGAGCAGAGCCCAAAACCCCACTTCCTATGTATGGCACATCTATCACTTCGAGTAGTCCTTGAATAGTTCCATCTTCTCCTAAAGGACCATGGAGCAAAGGGAAGACAATAAGGTTTTTTTCAGAACTTAGTTTTGGCAACTCGATGATGGGGTTCCATGTAGGACCGGTCGGTTCAAGCTTTTCTTGGAGATTATTCGTCTTAAGCTCTTCAATAGCTTTTTCAGCAAGGTGCCAGTTTCCGCTTCTATCTATCCCTACAGGTATGACTTCATAAAGTTCAGGGTCAGCAGCTTCAATAACATGACGTGCGGAAACACACGACACATTGTGTTCAGCACTGCGTCCACCGAATAGGACAATAAGACAACGTTTCGAGCTCATTTTGACATGTTAGGAGAAGAAAAGGTTTGGGTGATGGCACTTATAACTCAAAAGTAAACCAAATACCTGAAAATTAAAAAAATAAAAATAATGAATTGTTTCTAGTTTGACAAGGGATACATATTCGCATGAAAGTGTTTACAAATGTCTTTACCTTTAGGGGGGTATAAAAACAATGAGAAGAACTACTTTTATCAACAAGTTGTTCGCAGTTGTGCTTACGTTTTTCACACTAGCTGCAGTCACTACAGCATGCGGCTCGGATGATGATAGCTCAGCTTGGCCGAGCGAAATAACTTTTGGTGCCGTACCGGCAGAAGATGCAGGTGAACTTGCAACTTTATATGAAACAACTATGAGTATCCTCACGGATGAAATCGATGGACTTGAAAAGATCAACTTTTTTGAGGCTTCTGAATATGCAGGTCTTGTCGAAGGTCTTATAGCGGGACGAGTAGATGCTGCCCAGTTCGGTGGTTTTTCTTATGTTCTTGCAACGCAGACTGGAGCAGAACTAGATGTAGCTGGTGTTTTGGTGGATGATCCAAATGCAGTACCCGGCTATAGAAGTTACCTAGTCACTCAGCCTGGTAGCGATATCAATGGCATTGATGACCTTAGGGGTAAAAAAGTTTGTTTCGTTGACCCAGGATCAACATCAGGATTCTTGTTCCCATCTGAAGGTTTGTTGTCAGCCGGCATAGACCCATCGGAAACATCGACTGATATAGATCCAATTTTCGCTGGTGGGCACGATGTTGCAGTTCTCAGTGTTGTTAATGGCGACTGTGACGCAGGATTCGCAGCTGACGTGTTCTTTGTTGACAAAAGCGGAGGTCCTGGAATTCTTGTGAATGGTGGAGATATAAATGGCGTAATCGATGACGTTGGGGATGACGATCAGAACCCTGAAAATGCGGATGTTAGAATCATTTGGAAGACAGAATATATTGCAAGTCCTCCAACCGCTATAAACACAAAAACACTCCCAGCAGATTTCATTGCACGATTTAAAGAAGTTATGACCACTAAAGCAAATATTGATTACGCTCTTGCAAACGGATATTGCACAGGCACGCTGGATGACAACACGTGTAGTTTCCGAGACGATTGGGGTTATATAGCAAAATCAGATTCCTTCTATGACGGAATTCGAAAGGTTTGCGAAGTCACCGGCGCAAGTAAGTGTGATTAATAAACTGAATTAACACCTGAATGTTATGAAGTTCGGAAAAAGCGCATCCTCTGGTGTTGTGAGACAAGAAAATTCCACAACACCAGGGGTAAACGCTGTTGAAGTCACAGATCTGGTTAAGACATTCGACAGCGGGAAAATCAGAGCCCTTGATGGAGTTTCGTTTAAGGTGCCTAAAGGGCAATTGCTCGTCATAATTGGTTTATCTGGATCAGGTAAATCGACACTGCTTCGACATTTAAATGGACTTCACCTGCCAACAGAGGGTTCCGCAATCGTTTTGGATGAGAACGTATCTTCTCTATCACGAAAAGAACTTAGATCATTACGGAGAGATGTAGGTTTCGTATTCCAGCAATTCAACATTGTTGGAAGACTGACCTGTATAGAAAATGTTCTCAGCGGCGCATTGGGTCGTATATGGGGTCCGAGAATCAGCGCCCTAATGTACTCAAAAAGTATGAGAAGCGAAGCTATTGAACAACTCGAACGGGTAGGACTAGCTGATAAAGCTTGGCAAAGAACTGACACTCTTTCCGGAGGAGAGCAGCAAAGAGTAGCTATTGCACGAACTCTCATGCAGAAACCTCAAATCGTTTTAGCTGACGAACCGGTTGCTTCGCTTGACCCTGAAATCTCAGGTCAAGTAATGGATCTACTAGTTCAATGTTGCATTGAAGATGGCATAACTGTGCTGTGCAGTCTCCACCAGGTCGATTTAGCATTGGGCTGGGCAAACCGTTTGATAGGTCTTCGCGCCGGGAAAATCGTTCTCGACACTCCCGTGGACGAATCTTTATCACAAGAAGATGTCATGGTCGTTTATCAACAACTCGACCCTGAAGGAACTAAAACCAGCGAGTATTTAGATACATCTGAAACTTCATCTCCATGACCTTGAACATCAAAAGAAAAAAATGAAAATCCGAAATTTAAAAAGCAGAGAAGTGCCTCATCCAGAACAAATATCCAGGCCTTGGACTCGTCAGAGGAGTCAACTCTGGTTCTCAGTCTTAGCCATTTTTGTGCTTCTTGCCTGGTCTATAAACAGAGTCGACCTTTCTTTGGGAGGAATTGTAGAAATATTTGAAGGGTGGCCTGAAACACAAAATTTACTATCGCGAATGGTGCCCCCATTTATTCCAAGTGAGGATTTCACAGTTATAACTAAAGCAGCCCTGGATACATTCTTCATAGCTTTTGCTGGGACAGCATTAGGTCTCGTTCTTGGAATCCCGCTTGGTCTTCTTTCGGCTCGGAACATTATGCCATTTGCTCCAGTACGAGCATTCGCCCGGGCCATAGTTGTCTTTTCGAGAGCAACACCCGCGCTTGTTTT